>Ga0209606_1000380_pt1 | contig 67780 bp, 58 predicted proteins | sample AD_UKC057_MetaG_FD_184412 | JGI IMG/M metagenome (GOLD analysis project Ga0209606, IMG submission 184412) | Active sludge microbial communities of municipal wastewater-treating anaerobic digesters from USA - AD_UKC057_MetaG (SPAdes) (version 2) | ecosystem: Engineered > Bioreactor > Anaerobic >...
ACGAACTCGGTCCCCAGCCCGGGGACCTGAAAGATGCTCTCGACCACGAACGACCCCGTGATAAGGCCTGCGGCGGCGGGTCCGAGAAACGCCACCACGGGCTGAATGCCCCCGCGCAACGCGTGGCGCAACACCACCCGCGCTTCCGACAAGCCCTTCGCGCGAGCCGTGCGAATGAAATCCTGCGAGAGCACTTCGAGCATCCCCCCGCGGCTCAACCGCGCGATGTATGCGGCGTACGGCACCCCGAGCGTGATCGCGGGGAGGATCTTGTCTTCGGGGAATTCCCAGCCGGACACCGGCAACCAGCCCAGACGGATCGACAGCACAAGCACAAGAAGCGGCCCCAGCACGAAGTTGGGGATGCAAATGCCCGCCATGGCGAACGACATCGGCAAGTGGTCCGTGAGCGTGTTGGGACGCAGCGACGCGGTTACCCCGGCGCATAGCCCCACGATGACGGCGACCGCGAGACCGTACAGGCCGAGTTCGAGCGACACCGGGAACCGGTACGCGATCCATTCGCTCACGGTGCGGCTGGGTTTCTCGAAGGACGGGCCCAGGTCGCCGTGGAGCAGGTCCCACAGGTAGCTGAAGTACTGTTCGTGGAGGGGCGCGTCGAGGTTATAGTGCGCCTCAAGGTTGCGGCGCACCTCGTCCGATACGTTGCGCTCGGCGTCGAACGGTCCGCCGGGGGCCAGCCGAATCAGAAAGAAGACAATCGTCGCGATGGCAAATAGTGTGGGAACAAACCCCAGCAACCGGCGAATGGCGTATTTCAGCATGAACGGTGATTCCCGACAAGTTCAGACACGCGGGGATTATATCAGGATGCGGGCCGTCCGCTCAGGGCAATGGACAGACCACACCCGCCGTGGACAGTACGCGGTCCGGCAAAGGGGGGCAGGTTCTCCAACGCGCCGTCCGGCTATGTTTCGGGCCTTCAGCCCTCTTTCTTGTTGTGAATCCCGTACCCTGGCCCTTCAGGCCAGGCTGGTATGTCTCGCGCCTTCGGCGCTCCGGAGACCCCGTGCCGTGCGCCTTCGGCGCTCCGGAGACCCCATGCCGCCGCCGCTGGCGCTCGGAAGGACGCCTGCCGTTGCCCATTGGCCGGGTTATCTAACCACGGCAAGGACATGGCGCCCCTGGGAGCGCCGAGCGCCAGCTCGGCATTCTTCTGTCGTCTGCCGCGCCCGCGCTCCGGAGGACGCGTGCCCCCACCGGTCGTTGGAGTGCAGGCTTCCCGCCCACCCGTGTGAGACCGACGCCCCCGCTCCTCCTCGTGTGGGATCGGCGCACCCGCCGGTCAGGTTCCCGTGCACGGTGTGCACGCGGCAAATATCCCCACCCGCTCTTGGGACATCCCCGCCTGGGGCATACCAGCCTTTACAGCGCCAACAGTGCGTAATACAACAGTCTTTACAGCGCCGTTGGCGCTGAAGAGGGGGAGGCTGTAACCTGAAGGTATGTTTCGCGCTGTTGGCGCTTCAGCTTGCGCCGGCCGCGGTGGCGGGGTCATCATGTCTCGATGTAAACCGTCGGTTATGACGATGGATACCTATGACCGGAGGTGTGCCGTGCTGCGTTTGGGACTGGTTGGCGCAGGGAATTTCGCCGCGAAACATTTTGCCGCGCTGCAAACGCTGCCGGAACGCGCCGAGGTTACCCTTATCGCACGCGGCCGGGTCGAAGAGCCATTCGCGCCAGCCCCCAAGGTCCCTGTTGTGAGGTTTGAAGCGCTGGCGGCGGATCCATCCATCGGCGCCATCGTCATTTCGTCGCCGAATTACCTGCACCGTCGTCATGCCGAGGCCGCGCTCGATACGGGCAAACATGTGTTCTGCGAGAAGCCGCTCGCGCTGTCCCTGGACGATGCCGACGCCCTAATGGAGGCCGCCCGCCGCACCGGGCGCGTCCTGATGGTGGGACATCTGACCCGTCACATGCCCCTCTATGCCGTGGCGGTGGAAATCGTGCAGTCCGGACGATTGGGAGACGTGCGCGCCCTTCACGCAACACGGTGGCAGACTCGCGACAAGGCCCTCGAATGGCGCATGCGGCCCGAGCAGGGCGGCGGCGCGCCCTTCGACCTTCTGCTCCACGACTACGACCTCGTGCAATGGCTCTGCGGCGCGCCTCACGGCGTTACGGCGATCGGGCAAAAGCACGCGCTGGGCGCATATGAGCGCGTTACGGCGTCGTTCGCGTGCCCAAACGAGGTACTGGCAACTGTCGACGGCGGGTTTGTATTGCCTTCGGGCGCGTCTATGACGTCGTCGCTGCGTATCGTTGGGAGCGAAGGCGAGCTCTACCTCGAAACGCCTGGGGAAGAGCCTATTCGCATCCGGATGCATGGCGGCGAGCCCGAGACCATTCCCATCGACCCCGAGCGGCTGGGTGTGGACGGTCTGCGCACCGAGTTCCTCGAGTTCTTCGACACCGTCGCCGGCCGCCCGTGGAACCGGTTGTTGCTCGAAGACGCGCGCAACGCAGTCGCAATGGCCTCTGCATCGCTCCAAGCCGCCCAGTGCGGCCGCGCGGTCACGATTGTGGAATAGGGGAAGGTGGGAATGACGACATACTACCGGGTCATCGACATCACGGAATACCCTCTGGGCACTATCTGGCGGAACGTCAACGGGCAGCTAGGCCTATTCCTGAATCTGGCGGTAAGGAGGCTTCTGAGGAGGCCATTTCCCCCAAGTGCGGGCGAGCGGCGGCCAGAGACGCCCCTCCTCGTTGAGAGGGCGGACTTCCCGGCCGAGGCGCTAGAGGCGATGGAACAGCGCGCGGCTGAGTGTCGTGAGCTCGGATTGGGGTTGGCCCTGTGCTCGAAGGGCGCCGGTTTCATCGGATTCAAGCGCACCTATGGCATGACTTATCTTGACCACAGCAAGACCACAGCAGTGGTTATCCTTTGGCTGCAGATGCGGATCCGGGCCCAGGAAATGGCTTCTCTCAAGGTGATCTGTTCATCCCACCTTGAGGACGGACGGATTTTGTCGACAGTGACCTGCGCGCCGGGTTGGCTGGGCAAGATATCCCTGCCGCATGTCCATGAAGAATCCGTTCCCACGAAAACGCCTCTGCGCGATATCCTCGCTGCCCATACGCGAAGACTCGAAGCTGCGGGGGTTCGTGCCATTGCAGAAGACAGAGCTATGATCATCGCCAAATGGCCTGAACGAGCGCAGGCAGGATTCGACCACTTGGTCGCCACCGGTTTCTACGTACCCATGAGTCAAAAGGAAGCGGATCGCCTCATCCGCGAAGGGTGGGAGTAGATATCATGTCCAGCTCGTGCACCGGTCCGCCGGAAGGTGACACGGCATCCACGGCGACGCGGCGCGAGATGACGCGGAAGCCCATTCTCTCGAATATGACCGCGTTGCCCGTCTCCTCGATGGTATAGAGCCCCAGCTCGGGATGCGTCTTGGAACACGCGTTGTCCGCGACCCACTGTATCAGAGCTCGTGCGATACCGCGGCGGCGGTGGTTCGGCCCGACCGCCAGGGCGAACAGGCGAACGAACTGTTCTTTAGGATAATACGACACCGCGCCCACGATGTGGCCCTCCATGACGGTGACGACGGTACGGGCAGTCCGGGAAGTGTTGCGGGGCGGCTCGGGCTTTGGGGTATAGATTGCGCGAAACGGCGCAAACGCCTCATCGAGAAATTTCCGGTGCGCTTCCGCCTCGTCTTCCCGCAACCATCTGATTTCGGGGACACAATACTCAATTGCGCGTTCTTCGGGCTTCATGGTGTCTTCTTTCAATGCGTTCAAGTTTGCAATTAAGTATTGTGTCCCCGAAATTCAAGCCTACGGTGTTCCTCCCTGGGCGAAGTGGAGGTACGCCAGCCCGTTCGGCACGGTGTTGGCCACCTCCTTCGCGGAGTGGTACTGGCTGACGTCGCCTTCGTACCAGGGGTCGCGGGCGGCCGTGGTGAAGCATGGCCCGGCGTACTGGTCCAACCACGTGCGGTCCAGCGTAACGGCGTACCCCAGCGCGAACACGTCGGCGGCGAGGAACATCCACGCGTTGATCTCGTTGTAGCGGGCGCCGGTGTCCGTGTAGTTCTCGCAGGTGCGCAGCCATGCGCGTTCCGTGCCGTCCCACCCCAGGTTGTCGCGCAGCGACTCGAGCAGGTGCGCCAGAGCCGTCTCGGCCTGCGGGTGCACCACGACGCCGGCGGCGCGCGCGGTCAGGACGTATTCCGCCATGCTGCGGGCCAGCAATGCCTCCTGCCAGCTGGCGCATGCACCCAGCGCGACCATGCCCCGGGCGCGCTCGCATTCGTACCAAGCCGCGGTGTCCCCGGCCGTCTCCAAGTACTCCGCGTCCCCCGTGAGCCGGTAGGCCCACACGAGGGCGCGCTGCGCGTTCGCCACGCCCCGCGACGGGGGATCCGCGATGCTCCACCCTTCGCCCGTGCCGCCGCCCCAGGCCAGTACGGAGCAGTCCGAGTCTCCGCTGTTACGCATGCGCCACATCAGGTTGTCGGCGAATTCGAGGGCCGCCTCGCGGGCCAGGTCGTCCCCGGTCAGGAGGGCCCAGGCCGCCAGGCCTGCCACGCCATAGGCCATGTCGACGGTGGGGTTGCAGCAGTTTCGATGGGGGTTGGAGATGCCGGTCTCGTCGTGGTAGCTGTGGCCGAACGCAGCGCCTTGCCACCATGTACGGGCCGCGGCATATCCCCGCACGGGCGTGTGGAGGATATCCACGTCCGCGAAATGCAGGTTGGCCGAGTGAGCCCATGTCCACCACCCCGGGCTGCCGGTACGAAGAGCCTGCAGGATGAATCCCAGGTTCATGTCGTACTTCAGGTTGTAGGGGCTCGTCGGAAACTCGAAATCCGTCGGGACGTCCCCGTAGTCCGTCCAGCCAATGAGATCCCACCGCCTTTGGGCATCCCACAGGCTGGTGGGGCACCCGTCGTCCGGCAGGTTGTGGACGCACTCCTCCCGCACGTAAAGGCTGTCGTCCAGCATCGCGTCGAGGTAGTCTTCGTATTCCTCGAACGTGCCAGCCACCCGGGGCCCAAGGTATCCGAGGGCTTCGCTGGCACGAAGGTAAGAGGCTGCCGGCGACGCGTAAACCGGCCACGGAGCCGCCGTGCCGGGATCAAGCCCGACAAAGGCTTCGTGGGTCTTCTGCTCGCCCACTCGCAGGACGTGGGTCCTCCCGTACTCGCCCGGGAACGGGGCGTACTCCAGCTGACCCGCGCGGGCCCGCAAGGCCTGCGGGAACCACTCGCGGAACCAGGGCACGTCCAGCCGCACACCGGCCCGCGCGAGCGTCCCCGCCGCCGCATCCCCCGTTTCCGTCTCGGCCCCGTTGACGGTGCGCACGTACCCGCGCCGCGAGACGCCCGACTGCATCCGCGGTGCGTGCCCCACGTAATAGTTCCAGGCGTCCGTGCCGTTCGAATCCTGATACAGCACTTCTTCGCCCGTGAAGTCCCCCGCCAGGTCCAACGCCCAGGTCACGTCTTCGAGGACTATCCGGTTCGGGCTGTTCAAACCGTTGACCACGGGCTGCGTTTCCTCGACGCCGCACTCCCCGTTGTCGGCTCCCGGCATCTCGGCGCCCATCACGGCCGGGCGATGGTTCACGAGCGTAAGGCGGACCCGGGCATAGGGCAATCCCGCGAAGAACTCGACCCGCGCCACGAGGTCGAGCCCGCCGACGGCCGCCGGGGCGATCAGGCGAAGAAACGCGCGCAGAGGGCCATCCTCCACCACCTCGACCGTTGCGGGTACCGCCGCCCCTTCCCAGGAAGCCCCGTCGATGCGGGGTATTCCCGAGCCATCGAGGACGGCCCCAAGGATCGCCGAATTGCCCAGAACCTCCCATTGGCCAGCCCCCGTGTTGACCAGATGCCGCGCCCCGTCCGCGGTGACCGTGACCGCCGATGGCGGCGCGGGCGGGGTGCCTTCTTCGAGGGCGTACGCCGCTCCCGGCGCCGCCTGGAAGTCCACGAGCAGCCAGCGCATGTTGCCTCCGCCTCCCAAGCGGACCGCCTCCCGGACCTGCGTCGGAACGGCGCCGGACGGACCCACCACCCGGAAATGCTCCGCCGCCGAGAAGCCGGCCGGTACGGGCACGCCCACCGTGACCGGCACCGGTCCCGCCGCGCCTTCGGGCAGGATGACGGTCAGGGGGGCCCGAAACTCGCCGCTCCCGCCCTCGGTCACCTGGAGGACCGCTGTCCCGGACCGGCCGCTATACGAACCGGTGGCGGTAACCGTGGCCGTCCCCGCGGAGACACCCCGCATTGTTCCCGGCCCCGTGACCTCCGCTACGCCGGGATTGCTGGAGGTCCACTGGAAGCCGGTGTCACGCGTGTCCGTAGAGGCCGCGGTGAACGTGACCGTTTCGCCAATCGCTGTCTGCGCGGAACCCGGGGTAACGGTTACCGTCGTGGGCCCCGGGCACCCCGCGCAACCGAGCGCGGCTATCACGCCAATCAAGCATGCACAACGCATGGCCATACCCTCCCTTTCGCGGCCTCGTCCCTGCCGTTGCCGGCACCCGCCGCACGTGCGCCCGGCGGGGCGGTTGAGGAAGGTCGAGCCGCATTATCGGGTTACCCAACAACAAGAGACAGATCCCCATGTTGCAGTGCTTGTACGTCTCGTCGCCGGTTCTTGCTGGCCCAATCGAAATACCATGGCCCGAATTCGTCAAAGGCGGGGTTGGCGGCCTCACGCTTGTCCCGGATAATAAAGAAGTGTTGCCCGCCCTCGGAACGAACCAGCCTTGTACCTGCGCAGCCCTCAGAAATTGCTCCCAACACAGGATATCAAATCTAACTAATTTCGGGGACACAATACTCAATTGCGCGTTCATCGGCCTTCGTGGGGTGTTTGTTCGATGTTTCCATGCCCGGAATTAAGTATTGTGTCCCCGAAATTTCCTGGTGAGGTAATAGGGGTCGAAGCGGAGGCGGTCGAGGGCGGTTTCGATCAGGCCCATAGCATCGATGACTCGGATTTCGGCGTTGCCGATGGTTCCTTTTCGCATGAGGCCTTTTTCGAGAAGGCCGGGTTCGAGCACGGGGAAATCGCGTTCGGGGCCGTCGTAACTGTGAAGCAGGCAGGGCGTCTCGATGCGCGCCCCGGTCTGGTCGATGCACCAGCCGTAGGCTACGCGCCGCTGGAGATGGTAGTCGACGTTTGCCAGCTCCTCGACCGTGTGGCAGGTGGTGCACCGGCTCAGGCCGCAGCCGATCATGACAATGCTCCCGCCAGCCGCCGCCAGACGGAAATAGGGCGACGTGACCCCGCAGGGAGTCGGGGAAAGGTAATGTCCCCGGGTAAGTTCCGCCGCGCGGCTTCCGATGGCCGCGCACGAGTGCGTGGGGTGGACGCTCCGCACCGCCTCGGAACGCTGCCGCGCGGTTTCGGGAATGCGGCCCACCCAGCAGGGGGCCGTGCGCAAATCGATATGCGGGGGGTTCTCGGGCGAGAGTTCGGGGCCTCCTGTGAGGGTGGGGACGAGAAGCGTTCCCTCGGGGCCAAGCGCGTCGAGAATTCCATCAATAACGGCGTCCGCACCGCCCTCAACGTGGCCGAAGCTGCTCAGGGAGCTGTGGACCAGAATGGCATCGCCAAGACGGATGCCCAATTCCCGAAACCCCGCCGTGATGTCGGATCTCGTGACTCTATTGCCGGCCATGCGCGCTCCTTTTCTACGCCCGCCAGGTAAGCTCCAGCGGCATGCCGTTGTTCCGGGCCGACGCGGCGATGGCGTCCAGCAGGCAATCGGCGCGGTACCCGGTGTAGCGGTCCTGCGGACCCTGTTCGCCCAGCGCGATTTGTTTCTGAAAATGAGCCTCGGCGCGATGGAATGGGTTCTCGATGGGGAACGTGTACTCGGTCCACGCGTGGGTGCTCGTATCGTAGTGGCGCAGAATGGGCGCGTGGCGTTCGGGGGCGTTCCACATGGGCGTCTGGAACACGATGCGCCCGTTCGCGCCGTTGATTTCGAATCCTTCGTCCCACCCGTCGCGATTGGGTCCAATACGATCGAAGGGATGCCAGTTGGCCTCGAAATGCACGACGCCGCCCGCGGGCAGGTCCATCATGGCGTGGGCCACGAAATCCACGTCGCTGTCGCCGGGCCGCTCGAACAAGCGTCCCGTGACGCGCACGGGTTTCCCAACGAAGTGCAGCAAGAGGTCGCATACGTGGCTGCCGCCCGCAATCAACACGCCGCCGCCGGCCAGGCGGCGCATGGGCGACGAGCCGGAGGCGTCGCGCCGGTGAAACGCGGGGATTGGGCCGCTGTACACATTGGCGAGGGTGGGCTGATACGTCCGGCAATAAACGCTCGTGATATGGCCGAGACTCTCCGCCAGCTCCCGCGCCTTTTCCGCGGCGGAGAAGAAGCGTTTCATGTAGCTGGTATAGAAACACAGCCCCTTCTCGCGTGCGGTTTCCGCCAGCGAGAATGACTCGTCCGCGGACAAGGTGAGCGTCTTTTCGCACACGACGTGGCGCCCGCGCTCCAGCGCCGCGCGGCACATTTCATAGTGGCATGCAGAAGGCGTAAGGATCACGGCGGCATCGAGTCCCGGTTCGTCGAGCGCATCGCGCCAATCGTTCGCGTACCGCGCACGAAAACGCTGTACATACGGGGCCGCCCTCTCCGGGTCGAGGTCGGAGATGACGCGGACTTCGACATCGAGGTCCGTGAAGGCATCGAAATGGAATCGCGCAATGCCTCCCGCGCCAATAACGGCCAGCCGGTTTGCCATCGTGATGTCCCTTTCCATGCTATGCGCGCCGGTTCGGCGTGACGACTACCTTCAACGCGGACCCCTTGTTGTCGCGCAGGGTGGCCATGGCCTCGCCGATCTCGTCGAGACCGAACCGGTGCGAAATCAGTTCCTCGCCCGGGATAACGCCGGCCTGGAGGAGGCGCAACACCGCCGGGAAGTATATCGCGGGCGATGCGAAACTGGCCCGCAACTGCAGTTTCCGGAAATGGAAATCGTTTGCATCGAACGTGACCATGCTGTCGCCGGTGCCAATGCCGATATAGGTCATTTCGCCGCCGTACGCCAGCAGCGCCACACCCGGGGCGATACACTGTGTCGGCGCGGTCATGAGCACGTGGTCGAACGCTTCCCGCAGTTCGGCTACGTCGTCCAGCGGCGCGTCGACAGCCATGGGTTCCGCGCCGAGTTTTGCCGCCAGGGTAAGCCGCGCCTTTGAATGGGAATGCCCTACGCACACGACCCGCGCAGCGCCGCGGTGCACCGCCAGGGCGGCTCCGGCCAGGCCGATGGGGCCGGGTCCCACCACGCAGACGCGGTCGCCCATCTGGATGCCGGCGGTTTTCACCATATCGAAGGCCACGCCGGCGGGCTCGGCCAGCGAAGCAACCTCCGGCGACAGTCCCTCGTAAGGAACGGCCAGCACGGCTGGCGTCATCATGTATTCGCTGAATCCCATGGCGGGTTCGCCCCAGAAATGGGGGGCTTTGTTGCACAGGTTGACCCGTCCGTCGCGGCACAACTCGCATACGCCGCAATAGCCGGACGATTGCACCACAACCCGGTCGCCCGTACCCACATGAGTCACGTTGGGCCCGGCAGCGTCGACCGTTCCCGCCAGTTCATGGCCGAAAGGCGCCCAGGCCGTGGCAGTTTCCGCCGCGGCCGTCACGTCGGTGCCGCACACGCCGCATGCGTCAACCCGCAGACGGACCCACCCTTCCCGGGGCACGTCATCGATTGCCACCTCGCGTATCTCAGTTTCCCACGGCGCGCGCAAGTAAGCGGCTCTGGTCTTCATCGCGGCTCCTTTACCGGTTGTCTCCGCACGCCGCATTATTCTTCGGCGGCCCGAGTCAGTCAACCAAGACTGACGCAAACCCTGTGGCATGGCCAGTTTGGCGCGACCCATGCGAAGGGCATGCAGCTGGATGTCCACGAGCGGCAGGACTACGCGATACTCACTCGCCTTGTGGGACAAGGCAAGGTGCGCATGCTGTTCCCCGCTTATAGGACGGGGAACGTGGTTTGAACGCGTGCGCGAGACCGCCTTTTCAGCGCGAAAAAACCGCGCCGAAGACCCAAAAGCCTCCGGCGCGGAGTGTTTCATGGTGGGCGACACTGGGCTCGAACCAGTGACCTCCGCCGTGTGAAGACGGCGCTCTAACCACCTGAGCTAGTCGCCCTGCGCAAAGCCGGATCCTAGCATATGGCGGCGGAGAGCGTCAATGAACGGGTCCGCCTCGGGCTGTGGTATACTCGGCCTCCGGCCATGCAATATGGCCAGAATGATGACCACCGGGGAGCCGGAAATGACCGACAAACGCACGGATTATTTGAGTTGGGACGACTATTTCATGGGATTGGCGATCCTGTCGGCGCTACGGAGCAAGGACCCCAATTCGCAGGTGGGCGCGTGCATCGTCGACGAGAACAACAAGATCGTCGGCATCGGCTACAACGGGTTTCCCATCGGCTGCAGCGACGATGAGCTGCCTTGGTCTCGGGATGCCGAGCGCCCGCTCGATACCAAGTACCCGTACGTATGCCACGCCGAACTGAACGCTATTCTGAACACCAACATCGCGGACACGTCGGGGTGCCGGCTCTACGTGACGCTGTTTCCGTGCAACGAGTGCGCCAAACTGGTCATCCAGAGCGGCATCCGCCAGGTCATCTACCTTTCGGACAAGTACCGCGACACGGACAGCAATACGGCAGCGCGGCGCATGTTCGATATGGCCGGGGTGAAGTACCGCATGTTTCAGGCGCAGACGCCGCGCATCGTCATCGATTTCTCCGAACAGGCCGCGAAAGCCACGAAAGTGTGATGCGGGCGGGCGCCCCCAACCAGGAAAGACCTTCTCAGAGACCCTATGAGTTCCAATATTGAAATCACCGGCATGGCCCATGGCGGCTATGGCGTGGGCCGCATCGAAGGCCAGGTGTGCTTTGTCGAATATGCGCTGCCGGGCGACGTGGTGGCCGTGGATATCGTGCGCCGCAGCAAAGGCGTCCTGTGGGCGGCGATCACGGACATCGTGCAACCCTCGCCCCACCGGCTCGACACGCCGTGCCCCGTCTTTGGACTGTGCGGCGGGTGCCAATGGCTATCGTTCGAATACCCGGCCCAGGCCGAATGGAAATGCCAGATCGTCCGTGACTGTTTTCAGCGCATCGGCCGGCTGGCGGTGGACCCCGAGTGGGCCGACGAGCCGAGCCTGTATCTCGGCTACCGTACGCGGGCCGAGTTCCACGAAGCACACGGAGCGGTGGGGTTCTACGGGCGCGCCTCACACCAGATTGTGGACATCGCGTCGTGCCCGTTGTGCCACGAAAAGCTCAACGCCGCCCTCGAGCGGGTCCGCGAAGCACGGCCCGGGCAGTCCGTTGACGTCACCGTGAACCCTGAAGGCGAGGACGTGCTGGTATGGACCCGCCATCCCTGTCAATCGCTTGAGGACCTGTTTCCTCAGTACGATTCGGGGCGCGACGACGACGGGCGGCACGGCTTCATGTTCGACGGTGTGCCGATCGTAAACGGGGCATTTTCACAGTCCAGCCTGTTGCTCAACCGGCTGTTGGCCGGAGTCGTGCACTCTCTTATTGGGCAACCCTCGAGCCTGCTCGACCTCTATTGCGGCAGTGGCAACCTGTCATTAATGCTTGCTTACGAAGGCGTCGAAGTGCTGGGCATCGACCGGGACCGTCCGGCCGTCGTCAGCGCGAACGCCGTCGGGCCCGGAACCTATGAAGCCGGCGGCGAAGACGACTTTGTACATGCCATAGACCGGCGCGAATGGGGCGTAATCCTGCTCGACCCGCCGCGGTCGGGCGCGAAAGCCATCGCTTCACGCCTGGCCCAGGCCGGTGCGGAAGCCATTGTGTACGTATCGTGCGACGCGGCGACCCTGGCCCGCGACGCGGCGGTTCTGTGCAAGGCCGGCTGGCGCATCGCGCGCACGGTGGTCGTCGATATGTTTCCAAACACGTGGCACGTCGAGACCGTGTGCCGGTTCGAGCGGTAGGCGAGCACAGGGAAACGAGGGACAGGGCCATTTAGAGAACCTTGGAAGGACACTCTGCGCCCATGAACAAGGCGACCTGTTTTCAGGCCTTGACAGCCTTTGACATCGCGCAACATGGGCAACCAAGAGGATATTCGGCCGTGAGATTCTCTCCGCTATGGATTCTCCCTCTCCTCGCCCCTCCGGCCTTAGCTCAGGAGAATCTGTATCCCGCACCAAGATTCGAGGAATCGGGTGTAGTTGCCGCCGCCCATTCGGGCCAGCGGGCCGGACACCTGCGCGTAAATGCCGAACAACACTGGGCCGCGTCTGCTAGTACAATACGGGTCATGGATGCCGAAACGGACCATGGGGTTATGATGGCGTCGCTGGCGCGCAACTCGCGGGTACCCGTCCACCGCAAGCTGGATGTCGTGCCCGCGCACGACATCTCGCTTAAGAACCCGGCCGATCCGAAGAATCACGAGGCATGGCCGCCCGGCATATTCCACGGCAGCCTCGACACGCCTGCAACCCTCGGGTCGCCGCTGCTGTTCTGTTGTGCGGTGTACGCAGCCAGCGGATACGACGGGAGGCGTGTTCCGTGAGCAAGAATTTCCAGAAATACTACGAGGCTAACCCAGACATGGTGAGTTCGCCGTTCGGGGGTATCGACGGCGTTCATCGAGAGATGATGCTCAAGGTGTTCGAGCTTCTCGGGGTCAACCTCGAGGGCCGCCGTGTGCTCGATGTGGGTTGCGGCCGCGGTTTCACCGGCGACGTGGTAGCCGAGTGCGGGGGCGATTATTTCGGCGCGGACCTCGTGGCCAGCCGCCGAGGGCTCCGCATGGTTCTCGCGGACGGCGTGGCGCTGCCGTTTCCCGGCGCAACCTTTGACGCGGTGTTCTGCATCGACGTCTTCGAACATATCCCCGACTCGATAGCCGCCGCGCGCGAGTTCAACCGGCTGCTGCGTCCGGGGGGATTCGTGTTTCTTTCGGCGCCCAACTACGGCAACGTGGCGGGGCTGGTCAAGAAGGCGTGCGAGACTCTCGGCCGCTATGAGAAAGACACCTGGGCGCCCTTCGGCGGGTGGAAACCCCAGGAACTCGAGCAGTTCATCACGGGACGTCACATCCGGCGGGTGTTTCGGCAAGGGGGTTTCAGCCGCCTGCGCGTACTCGCTCATCCCTTCGAAGTGGACGGAGGATTGTTCCCCTGGATCATGCATCCGTCGATGCCCGAGGCGGTCGGGTTCCGCCTGCAGCGCCTGTTTGCTATCATTGGACCGGTGGTGGCGCATGTCTGGCCCGGCGCAAGCCTCCACCTGTTCTGGAAAATCGACCGGGGCGACGGGTAGGCGAGGGACGCCGGCGGGGAAAGTCGTCACGAGATGGGCTCGAAACGCCTCATAGAGAGATTCAGACTCTGGCACGGTTCGCGGGAGACCGTCATCCACCTGTTCCTCGCCGCGAAGGAGGCGTTTCCCGGCGCCGTGGTTGCCGGGAACCCCACACGGTCCGGTTGCCCGCACGAGGAGAAACGCGCGGCTCGCAAAGTCCCCGAACCGCGTCTCAGGGGAGACAACGCATGAAACTGGCGCTGCTCAAAGGCAACCGTTTCAATCCCTGGCATCTGCAGGGATTCGGCCTGTTGCCGGACGGCGTCGAGGTGACCGCCTTCCGCGCCGAGCCCGAGAATCAGCACTATTTCGCCGAGCGCGACGATGCCGGGCCGAAGTTCCAAGTCGAGCGCATCTATTTCGACACCCAGAAGGGCGGCCCCTTGCGCCGGTTTGTCAACGTGTTTTCGCAACGTTACGCCAACCGCGCGCCCCGCATCCTCCCGTTTCGCGACCGCCTGGAAGGCTTCGACCTCATCCAGTCGTGGGAACTGTTCACGGACTGGACCGCCCAAGCCCTGGAGGCCCGGGCCCGATGGGGCACTCCTCTGGCCGTCATGGTATGGGACAGCATTCCCCTCATTATGGAGCGCAACCCCGAGCGGCGGGCGATGAAGACCCGTGCGGCCGAGAAAGCCGACCGCTTCATTGTCTATACCGATCGCTCGCGCCGCATGCTCCGTCTCGAGGGCGTACCGGAAGAGAAGATCCGCCGCATCAACCCCGGAGTGGACACCGGCCGCTTTTGCCCGGGACCCGCAAACCGCTCGGCTCTCGGTCTCGATGATGGCGAGTTTGTGGTCTTGTTCGTGGGCTGGCTCCTGCCGCGCAAAGGCATTGATTTCTTGCTTCTGGCGCTCCGCGAGCTGCTCAACGATCCTGACCTGCGCGACAGGCGTCTCCGGCTGCTCGTCGTAGGCTGGGGACCCGGCCGTGAACGCGTCGAAGGTCTGATCGACCGGCTCGCACTGAAAAACGCGTGCACATTCGCGGGCGCCCTTCCCTACAGCCGCATGCCTGACGTGTACCGCGCCGCGGACGTGTTCGTGTTGTCCAGCACCGCTACCCCGGAATGGGAAGAGGAGTTCGGCATGTCGCTCATCGAGGCGATGGCTTCGGGCACCCCCGTGGTCTCGACCCTGAGCGGGGCCATCCCCGAAATCGCGGATTATGCGGCGGCATTATGCCAGCCCAACGACTTCGTCTCGCTGTACGAAGCCCTGAAGAACATGATGCTCCACCCCGACAGCCGGAAAGAACTCGGGAAAGCCGGCCGGAAACGCGCATCGCGCACCTTCGATCTGCGGGAACACGCGGCACAGCTGGCGCGGATATACGACGAATTGGTCCAGGGATGAGCCAGCCCACCGATTTGTACCGGGATGCGTACGGCGGGAGCGTGTCACGCCGGATAAAGCCCGCGGGCCTCCGCGTGCGGTGGCATGCTCGAGCCTTGTTCGGCAAGCCGCGGCGCATCTTGGTGGGTCTCCGTTTGCGGCTGGGCGACGAGATTATGGCGCTGCCCATCTATGGGGCGCTCAAACGGGCATACCCCGACTGCCAGCTCGCGGTGTGGTGCGATTTCCCCGACGTGCTTCTCGACCACCCCCATGTGGACGCCGTAAACCCCCGGGAATTCGAGTTCGACCGGTTCATCAACCTTCGGGGCGCGCCACGAGACCGGTACCGCATTTCCTATTACGCGAATCAGGCTGGCGTGCCGCTGCCCAGGAGCCGCCCGCTCCTTTTCTATCTCGACTGGTCCACCCCGCTCCTGCACCCGGTGCTCGCAGCCAGGAAACCGCTTGTCGCGCTGTGTCCGGGAACCTCATGGCGGGCTAAACGCTGGAGCCTGGAGTTCTGGCGGGAATTGGGGCGACTGTTCGTCGGCGCAGGCTATTCGATTGTGGAATTAGGGATCGCGGAGGACCCGCTCATCGATGCCGGCGTCTCGTTGCGGGGCCTGACCACGGTGCGCGAGGCCGCCTGCATCCTTCACGCGGCCAAGCTCGCTATCACCGTGGATTCGGGGCTTATGCATCTCGCCCTGGCGGCCGATGCTCCGACGATCGCCCTGTTCGGGCCCACAGCTCCCGGCATGCTGGTGCGCGGCGAACCCCGCTTGACCTCCCTCACCAATGGCCGCCCTTGCGAGCCCTGCTGGAACCGGTTCCGCATGCCCGACAAAGGAATATGCCCCCTGGACATCCCCGAGTGTCCGGGCACGATTCGCCCGGAAACGGTGTTCGCGCGCGCGAAACGGGTACTGGATGGCGGCGATTGACGGGCCGCACGATCTGCTTCTCAAACCGCATGGGGAGACGGGGCCGCAGCTGTGCCCGGGCACTTTGGCCCTCAGGTAGGGTGTGCCGCGTCTGGTCTCGCCATTTGGGACCGTCTGGGGTATCATCAAGCACGATGAATACGGTCTGCTGGCTCAACCGCAAGCAGGAGGGGGAGGTGTACGGGAACGTTCTGGCGGGCCGGAGTCCCGCCGCCAACTTGGGGAACGCCGCCGCGCCACGGCGGAATCGCAATTCGCGCTGAAGCCGGCGGCCCCGCGAACGGTGGAATTGCTGGAGTCGCTGTTGTGACCCGAATCTGTTATGTGATCCCGTCGTTAAATGCCGGCGGCACGGAACGACAGCTTGTGGCACTCATGCGCGAGCTGGTGCGCGACCACGAGGTGACCGTGGTCTGCACCGGTTGCGCGGGTCCGCTCGGAGGCGATGCCCGCCGGCTCGGCGCCTACGTGCGCGAACTGCGTCTGCGCGGCGAATGGGATTTCCGGATGCGCGCGCATTTGCGGCGCGTCTTTCGGTCTCACCGGCCCGACGTTCTCCACACGTTTCTCTCCGGGTTCGATTACCAGGCCAACCGCGCGGCGCGCGACACGGGCGTGCCGGCGGTCATTTCCAGCCGCGGTGAGCTTGCGACCTGGAAAAGGCGCCGTCATATATGGCTACAGCGGAAAGGCAACGCCCTCGCCGACTGCGTCGTGGCCAACAGCCGGGCCGTCGCCGAATATGCCATTCAACAGGAGGCCGCCGATGCCGCCTTGTTTCGCGTCATTCACAATGGGGTCGCAATCGAGTCATTCAAGACCCACGCCAACCTCGAACAGGTACGGGCGCGGTACGGGATTCCCCCAAGAAGACGCGTGGTCGGCATGGTCGCCAACTTCCACCCCGTCAAGGACTATCCCCTCTTCGTAAAGATCGCCCGGACGCTGCTCAAACAGCGCGATGACGTGCATTTCCTGGCGGTGGGCTCGGGACCCATGGTCAATCCCGTCTGGCGCAACATCAGACGGGCCGGGCACGAGAACCGCTTCACCCGTGTGGCCATCCTGAACGAGATGGCGGATGTTTACAGCATTATCGATGTGTGCGTGCTGTGTTCCAAGGCCGAAGGAGTTCCCAACGCCGTAATGGAAGCCATGGCCGCCCGGCGCCCCGTCGTCGCCGCGAACGTCGGCGGCATTCCGGAGATCATCGAGGACGGCAAGACCGGCCGCCTGCTCGATGGGCGCGACCCCGGGCCATTTGCCGAGGCCATCAATGCGCTGCTGGACGACGAGCACGAGGCGCAGCGCATGGGCGCGGCGGGGCAGGAATACGTGCGGGACCATTTCAGCGTCGAGCGTATGGCCGATGCCTATCGTAACCTCTATGCCGAATTGCTCGCCCGCACGGCTCGAAACGCAACATGATTCCTGCGTGACCCCTTCGGTTCGATTCCCCTCGGCGTGCGCCATCGGGCGGGTAAGGAGACCCGCTGCCGCGGTTCACTCAAGCGCACCTCGTTGAAAGACGTGTACCGCGCCGCCGAACCGGGTTACGGGCAGGATTTCATAATTCCGGTTGCAGCGCATCCGTGTTGAAGGAGACCGAATCCGCGAGAACCGTATCGCTGAGGCGGTAGACCGGAACCTGGCGCACGCGGTGGAGATCCAGGTCGTGGAGCTCGACCAGGTCGCGTATTGGCGCGGCTGATCTGGGGGGAAGCGCCTCGAGTTCGAGGAACATGCGATCGAACCGGTGCTCGAACACGGCCACGGGCTCGGCGCCGGGCGTGAGACAGGTGGACTCCTCCGGGTACTGTCCGTTTCGCAGTTCCTGCCAGTCGGTCACGAAACAATGGTGTGGCGCCTCCCATGGCTGGTCCATTCCCTCGCAGGCAAGGTACCAGGATACGGGTCCCCTCCATGAACTCGAGACCGTGGTTTCGCCCTGGGCGCGCAGCCAGTCGAGCACCTCGGGATACGCCGACCGGCTCTGAAACACCCGCACGCAGTTGCTCAACGACGAGCCCGCGGCAATGATCAGCGCTCCCGCAATAGCCCAGCGGGGCCATTTCCTGGGCGTATGGCCGCCCCGCCACATGGCCACAACACCCATCGCGATGATCGTCAACAGGAAAGGCCAGCCGAACCCGTATGTGCGCCCTGCCAGGATGGTTTCCGTCGAGGAGAGCAAAAAGGGCGCCAGAAACGCCGAGCCGAGGTATATCGCGGGCAACAGAATGCCGGGGCTTCTCCGGAGCGCGGCGCTCGAACGCAGCCGTGCTCCGATGTACACCATGCCCGCGACAAGGAGGCCAACGAGAATAAACAAGGTCACCCAGCCTTCGCACAGGCCGATGAAATACGGAAACAGGACGAGCCCTGTGGGGCTTTTGAACAGGCTGATCAAATACGGGTGCGGGACCGGCTTCGTGAGATACAAGGCGCGGGGCATGAAGAAACCGAGCCGTCCGGCGAGCGCCTCAATGAACGTAGCGCGGGGGTACAGCAAATCCACGCTTCGAAACATCAGAAGCGTGGGATAACTCGCGATTTCGAGCGCGAGAACGGGCAGGAGTATCCCGCATGCGATGAGGATGCTTCCCCTAAGCGTCTGCCCGGCCCTGCTCCGCCACGTCCGCTGCCGCATGCAGATCAACGCATGCGCAACGAACAACGCGGGCAGGAGGCAGACGGCCTGCCACGAGGAAAGCGCCGCTAAACCCGCGAGAATCCCTGACCACAGCAGCCGTCCCTGTCTTCTGCGCGCCAGCCAGGGTTTTCGCCACGCGCGCCGGCCCCACCGGGTATGCACGTGGAACGCCAACAGCCACCAGAACAGCGGCATGGTCTGGCAGTAGGTGTTGCGTGAGTAATACACGTGAAAACACGAAACCGCCAGCATGGCCGACGCCAGCAGCGCCACCCGCCGCGACGTGAGCTGTTTCGCATAGGCATAGAGCGCCGCCACGCACCCCACGCCGAAGAACGCCTCGATCAGGTTGCCCACCCACGGCGTGAATCCCCACGCGAACATGGCCAGCGCACCCAGGCTGCTCATCATGAACTTCGGGAAAACAGGCTGGTACTGGCTGAGACGCGCGTGCGCTTGCGAGAGGTATTCATACAGCACAAACTCGGGGCCCCCGTGCATCTCGCGCCATTTTCCCGCAAAGAGGCCGCCGATGACCCGCATTTCCTCGTACTTCGCGCGCGCGTCCATCAGCGTTCGCCAGTCGTCGGAGCCGTAGACGCCCGTAGACTCGATGTCGTAAAAGCGCAGGAACGTCGCGACGCCCAGAATCACGGCGAAGATCAACCAGCTTCGGCGCATAGCTCCCCTCTCTCCTTCCCCTCCGGATTGTAGCACCGGCGCAAAACCCTCTCAATAGACTGATGCCGGGACCGGCATGGCCGTCGTCGTTGCCTATTGGCATTTCCGCTTACGCGGCCTTCACGAAAGGCACCAGGCCTGGCAAGGACGCGGCCGTCGCGAACATGCACAAGGGCATCGCCGCGCTGAGCAACAAACTCCAGAATCCCGAGCCGGCTCGTGAAGAAGAATCCGATGCTCCTGTCGCGAAGAGTCCTCGCCGACAACCGTGACCCTGCGGACACAATGTGCGGCTTGACCAGGCAGGCTGTGTTCGCGCGCGCGTGTTTCCGCTCGAGCGCCCTCTTGAAACCGCCGGCCGGTCTTGGCAAGAATGCCCCGCACGGATCAGGTGATTTCGAAACGGGGATGATTCATGACACATCGCGAACGCTTTCTCGAGACGCTGTTGTTCGGCGCGCCGGATCGCATCCCCTTCGCGCCGGGCGCGGGCCGCGAGTCCACGCGACGGGCATGGCGCCAGCAGGGCTGCCCTTCCGACAGCGAGTATATGGACGTGATCTACGATCAGCTCAACGGCGAGCGCGCCAGGCGCGGTCTCGGCCCGGCCCCCTTCAAACCCGAACAGCCCGACATGGACACCGGCGTGTCGTTTCGCATGATCCCCACCTTCGAAGAGAAGGTCCTGGAACACAGGAACGGCCATTATGTTGTGCAGGACTGGATGGGCGCCATCACTGAAATCTCCGACGAATACGACTACTCCTACATCCGCAACCCCGTTGACTTCGTGACGCGCAAATGGCACAAGTTCCCGGTCGAGACACGCGACGACTGGGAGGAAATGAAACCGCGCTTCGATCCCAAGCACCCGGAACGGTATCCGGCGGACTTCGACGAGCGGTGCGCCGCGTTGCGCCAGCGCGATTATCCGTTGACCGTAAACTTGAACGGCCCGTTCTGGCAATTGCGCGAATTCTGCGGCTTCGAAAGGTTGTGCACGATGATGCTGACCGACCCGGGGTTCGTGCACGAGATGGCGCGGTTCTGGGCGGCGTTCTGCGTGGCGGCATTGAAACGGCTTCTCGAACGCGTGACGCCCGATAGCCTCCACTTCTCCGAGGACATGGCGTTCAAGGAGCACCCGATGATCTCGCCCGAAATGACCCGCGAATTCTGCGCGCCCTGCTACCGGGACATTATCGACGAAGCGAAGGGCGCGGGCGTGCCGGTTATCGCTCTGGATTCCGACGGACGGGTCGATCTGCTCATTCCCGTATGGCTCGAGTGCGGGATCAACTGCGTGGACCCGATGGAGGTGGCCGCCGGTAACGACATTGTTGCACTGCGCGCGCGGTATGGGAAACGCCTCGCGTTTTGCGGCGGCATCGATAAACGCGCCATGGCCGCCGGCGGCGGCACGCTGAAAGCCGAGCTGGCCCGCATACAGCCGGTAATCGAAAGCGGCGGCTACATTCCCGGTTGCGATCACGGCGTGCCGCCCGACGTGCCGTGGGCCAATTACACGGCGTATTGCCTCGACCTGGCCGAGATGACCGGCTGGCTGCGATAGACTACGCGCCTTTCCCCCAGCACCGGTCAAGCCACGCCCGGGTCTGACCACTGAGATGGGCCAGGCGGTCGGCCGTGTCGGCCTCGCCCCCGGCGCATGCCAGCATCAGCCGTCCTTCTTCCGCGCAGAGCGCGTCGTGGTGCGGAAACAGTTCCCGCATGCAGTACAGCGCATACTTCACGAGCCGGAACGGGCCGTAGGCGCGCGCGGTCTCCCCGGGAAGGGCCTCGACGGCAACGGAATATCCCGTCTTGATGGCCTGGATGATATCGCCCAGCTCGAGAGACGGCGCGAACACGATGGTGTAGTACCATCCGAAGAGTTCGCCTCGTTCGCACCCGTGGGCGTCGCTCACGCCGACAATGGGAATGGTGCGGCCGCGGGCCCGCTCCTGGTGGTACCGCGCCACCTGGAGCGTATTCGAATCTATCTCGAAACGATGGAATCCGCCGATGAGTTCGAAGGCGTCGTAGGGCTGTGTCTCGAACAAGTACGACGTCAACGCGCCCGAAGGCGTGTAGCGGTGCTGCGTGAACCAGTAGGGGTGGCAGAAGATGCCCAACCCGCCCGCGGCACGGATCTGGTCAAAACACCAGACGCACGAGGCGTACTGGTAGGAATCCACCCCCGCCGGAAGGGGGCTCGCGGAGGCCTCAATGCGCGCGACTTCTTCACGATACGTCTGTTCGTCGCGTTGAAACAGGTCGGTTATGCTGTATGACCCGCCGAAATTGATCATATGCACCGGATTGTCCGGCGGATGCACCTCCTCGCCGGGAAAGATTTTCAGGTCGTGGGGCACGTAGGCAAAGGCGCGCTGGGCTTCCAGAGAGGGAGCATAGAGGCTGTGGTCCGTCACGGCCATGAAGTCGAGCCCCATGCGGCGGCAGGCGCCAGCTACATAGGCAGGCGACTCGCGGCCGTCCGAACGGTAGCTGTGGATGTGCAGGTCGCCTTTGTACGGACGGCGGGCGTACAGATCGTCCTCGAGCGAATATACGCGGAACTCGGCGGCATCCTTCGGCTGTTCCTCGGTAGCATCTTCAATGACGATGACATGTTCCTGCTCCCCTTCGAAAAAGCACGTGAGCCGGATAACGCCTTCTTCGGGTACGACGGGAATCCGAATCCCGGGCGTCCATCCGTTGCGTTGGGCGAATTCTTCCGTGGGATAGCAGGCCGCGCGGTATGTCCGGTCTGGAGCGAAGCGCGAGTGGCCGAACAACGGCCGAATCGCAAGGGTGGTCTCGCGATTGGCCGGGACGACGCGGGCGGATACAGCGTAATAGCGGTCAGAAAGGCTCACGGAACTCTCCTTCGTGCAGCGCAACAGGTCGTGGCCGGCGACGTAAACCTTTGCGCCCCCCAAAACGTTGTTCATAACCGGGCACTCGTTCCATAATACCCGGGAGGCGGTCTGTCCGAAAAACGCCCGCAAACGAACGGAATGATCTGAGAACCATGGTCTTGAGGCTACAGAGGCAGTGGGGACCGGTCTCCACCGGCGCGCTGCTGGTCTGCATCCTGGCTGCCGCGGGATGCGGAGGGCCCAAGGAGCCGCCGATTCCTCCCGGCATGGTCCGTGTCGGCGACAAGCCATTGGAAATCAATACTCCGCCCCTCGTCGTGAAGGCCCGCATCAGCTCCCCGTTTCCTGAAGAGGAAGAACAGACCGTGGCCGATGAGCTCGACGCGGCGCTGCGCGACATGGGCCTCGATTTGGGCGCCGAAGCGCCGGAGGAGGAGCCCCGCCCGGCCGTGATCGAGCCTGTCCCGGAAGTGCTTGGCGGCCCCGAAACCGCCCCCACTAAACTGGAAAAGCCCAAGGAGACGCCGGCCGAGAGTGCCAAGCCCCCCGCGGACACTGCCAAGGAAGTGGCGGCCCTTCGGACCGACGTGGCCCGTATGCAGGCCATGCTGGACCTCGTACTCGAAGAATTCGTCATCCAGCTGAAGAACGAAAACAACCGTTTACGCGAAGAGGCGGAAACCCTCCGGCACGAGCTCGAGTCCGGGAATTCCCAAAACCGCCCCGTGCTCATGGGAAGCCCCCAGTCTCCGGGTCCGACGCTGCCGCCCGCCCCAGAAGCCGATACAACGCCCCCCGTTGACTATGAGGAGGTGGCGGAACCGGTGGGCGCCGGGCCCATCCGTTACGCCGTGATTCGAGAATGGGGCCGCAACGCCAGCGAGGCCGCCCGCATGAACAATGCCTCCACCCTCAAAGGTTTGATTTGCGCGGTCCCGCCCGATGCTACGGACACCCAGTTGGCCGAGCTGGGCCGTTGGTTCCGCGGCGAATATGAGGAGTACGAGAACATCAATATCGACGTTTTCGATGATGTTGCCGCTGCCCGGAGTTTCGCCGACACCAATCGCATGGAAGGCCACCATCGCGTCCTCAACATCTCGAAACATCCCTCAACGAACCTGGACGTGATCGCGCTGATCCGCAAAGACGGGACAACCGTGATCCCCCGGGAAGAAACGCCGTAGGTCAGGTCTCTTCCAGGACGTACACGGCGGGCAGCTCGCGGAATTTCTCTTCGTAGTCCAGCCCGTAGCCGACCACGAACCGGTCGTCGATCGTGAATCCGACGTATTTGGCATCAACAGCGATATTGCGGCGGGCCGGCTTGTCCAGAAGGGTGCACAACTCGAGCGAGTCCGGTTTTGCGTCGCGGAACCGGTCGAGCAGGAAATGGGTCGTATACCCCGTGTCGAGGATATCCTCGATGATGAGGACATGTTTTCCCGCCAGGCTTTCCTCTGGAAACACGGTAACGCGTACGCGGCGGCTTGAGCGCGTGCCCTGGTAGCTTCGGGCGCGCACAAACTCGATGCTGGCGGGAATCGTGAGTTTGCGCGACAGGTCTGCCGCGAACATCAGCGCGCCTTTCAGCACGACGGCCAAGACAAGGTTGCGGTTGGCGTAATCTCTCGAGATCTCGGCCGCGAGTTCCTTGATGCGGTTCTGAAGGACGCTCTCGGATATGAGCGGTTCGCTACTGTGTCGCATCGTGAACCTGGACCTCCACAAAGCGGCGGGTGGCTGGCGTCACGGCGGCGCTCTGGCTCACCGCGTACCCGACCACCCACACAATGTCCCCATCAGCCATAAGGAGAGGTTGCCGCGCCCGTTGCCTTTCTGTCAAACCAAGCCCGATGAAATAATCCTTCAGTTTCCTCGTACCGCCCAGTCCCAACGGCGTGAACCGGTCTCCCGGACGCCGGAACCGCACGGCCAGCTCCGTTCCAAGAGCGTCCCCGTCAAACACCTGGCGGCTGGGCGTGCAGTACGCTGCAAGCGGCCCGGAGGGAGGTTCGCAGAGCTCGCGTACGCCGTAGCGCCGCCCGAACGCGACCGTGTCGCCCGGGATCGTCAAACGAACCACGGAATCGTCGGTCCGGACCGGCTCGTCGAGGAGTTCGGTCACCTCGCGTCCGTTTCGCAATAGGACGCCCTCGCCCAGATCGCAGGCCTTCCCCGTGGGACCCTCGACAATATGCCGCCGGACCGCCTCGATACGCTCGAAAGGACACTCGATGCCGAATTCCCAGCCCAGCAGTGCGACAACACGGCGTTGCAGGGCGGGATGCATCGAGCCAAACACCTGCCGGTCGATGGCATCGCCGGTTGGGCGGCACCGGGTAGCCATGTCGCCGGCCAACCCGTCCAGGAAATCGCCCTCGTCCCGCTGAATTTCAGCCACGCGCAGCAGCGCTTCCCGTACCCGGGGATTGTATTCGCGGGCGAGTAGGGGGAGCAACTCGTGGCGGACGCGGTTGCGCGGGTGGCGGGTGTCGGTGTTGGTCCGGTCGACGCGGTACGGGAGTCGCCGGGCCTCGAGAAACGCTACGATCTCCTCCCGGAAACAGTCGATCAGGGGCCGAACGATGCGTACGCCGCCGCTTTGCCGGAGTGGAGGGATGCCGCCCAGCCCTCCGGGGGAGGTGCCGCGCAGCAGACGCATGAGGACGGTCTCGGCCTGGTCATCGGCATGGTGGCCCGTGGCGAGCACCTTGCAGCCCCTGACGGCGGCCGTCCGCATCAGGAAATCGTACCGCACCTGGCGCGCGACCTCTTCAAAAGAATCCGCCGACTGGCCGGCTTCGTGAGCGATATCCCGGCGCTCTTCATGACAGGGAACACCGTGTCTGGCGGCCATATCTCGAACAAAATCAGCATCTTGCGCGCTTTCGCCCTCGCGGGTGCCGTGGTCGAGATGCGCCATCTCAAAAGGGATGCCCAGTTCGTGAAACACGTGGACCAGGCACATGGAATCGGGTCCGCCGGATACCGCCAGAAGGCACAACGTGCTGCCGTCAAGCATATGGTAACGCTGGAGGGTATCGCGAACGCGCTCGAGTAGTTCTGCGGCCTTATCGCTCACGGGCGGTCTCCCCGCGGCAAAAAAGAATTGGTGGCGGTGCACGGAATCGAACCGCGGACCTTGGGATTATGATTCCCCTGCTCTAACCAGCTGAGCTACACCGCCACACGGCTATCGATTATAGCAAATGACGGTCCGGCAAGTCCAGCAGGCGGGGCGTCTGCGTCAGGCCCGGCCGTCTGGCCTTGCAGACCATGGCGCGGCCCGATACTGCCGGAACGGCGCCTATGGCGCCAGGAATGGGACTCATGGGAGGCACGGCCCACTCTTGCGGGCGCAAGGTCCCCGATCCGGGCGAGACGCCTGCGCTGGCGAATTGTTCAACCGGCGGGCGGGCGTGACCGTTCGCGGCGGAGGAGGCACGTGGCGCAAGACGTGTCGCACAGGTACCCCATCGGCCGGGCTCGCAACAGTTCGACGGCGGCGTCGAGCAAGGGCCGCATCTCGCAAAGCATGGCGCGGGCTTTCCCGACCTGTCCGTCGCGGATAAGCCCGGCCTTGCGGAAAGAACGCTCGAGTTTGGGGAATCCCCGGCTGCATCCAGGGATAATCTTGACGGGCCGCTCTTCAACGTCTCCGTTTGGCAAAGCCACGATCCCGACGGAATCAAACCCTGCGCAGGGGAGATAAAGATACGGCACATTGGCGTAGTATTCGGCCAGATGCAGCAGCGTACAAGACTCAAATCCGCAGCCGATCAGCAACACCTTGGCGCCTGCTTTCTGAAGCCGGTCCAGAGGCGAGTCTTTTCCCACGGGCTGCACGCGGTCGTGTCCCGCGAGAATCTCGGCCGCTCCGTGGCCGATGCCGGCGTCGGAATGGGTGGGACTGGCGCTGCGGATAACGCCCGGCTGTTTCCGCGCCAGCTCCGGCCAGATGCCGATCGAGGCGTCGCACCGCAAATCCGGGTGAAACGGGGGACACCCCACCGCGCCGCGGCACGAGTAGGTGTGCGTCGGAAAGAACAGCGCGCCGCCGGGCCCAAGTACCTCACGATACGCCGCAAAAAGGTTGGGCACCTCGTCGCGCGTAATGCGTGTCTTGCGCAGCCCGGTGTGGACAAACAGGCGGTCGCCCGCGTCAACGCCCATATCGCGCAGCTGCCCGGCAAGGCGGTCCGGTGTCCATCTGTTTGCATTGAACCACATCTTCGTCACTCGCGCCGCGCGTCCGCGTCGAGCCGAAAAAGGCGGGCGGCGTTTGCGGTCGTCCGTTCGGCGAACGTCTCGATTGTAACGCCTTTCAGTTCCGCGAGGCATGCCGCCGTGTATTTGAGGTAATGGGGCTCGCACCGCTTGCCTCGCACGGGCTGGGGGGCAAGGTAGGGACTGTCGGTCTCGACGAGCAGCCGGTCCATCGGAACAAGAGCAGCGGCTTCGCGAAGCGAACCGGCCTTCGGAAAGGTGACATTCCCGGCAAACGAGATGTAATGCCCCAATTCGAGGCACTTCTCAGCAAACGGCGCCCCGCTCCCAAAGCAGTGCATCACGACTCCCGGCACTCGCCCGCACGCGTTCGCGAGGACGGCCGCTGCGTCCCCGTCGGCGTCGCGGTTGTGAACGGCTACGGGGAGGCCGAGCTCCGCGGCGAGTTCCAACTGGGCCTCAAAGGCGCGCCGCTGTTCCTCCCGCGACGTCTCCGCGTACCGGTAGTAATCGAGGCCCGTTTCTCCGATGGCGGCGACGCGTTTGTTCGCGGCAAGGTTACGCAGCGTTTCCAGGGCCCGGGCGTCCACGCGATCAGCGTGGTAGGGATGGACGCCCACCGCCGCGAACACGCGGTCCCCCGCCAAGTCCACGGCCCGTTGGCTGGTATCCAGATCGTCGCCGACGACAAGCAGCCAGTCCAACGCGGCCAGGCTGCGCTCGAGCACTTCGGGGCGGTCTTCATCAAAACGGGCGTCTTGGAGGTGGCAATGCGTGTCGGCCAAGCCCGTCAAGTAGGGGCACCGCCTGTGTTGCCCGGGGCGTCACCCAAGGGTTTCTTGGACTTGTGCCGGCGCCGCCGCGAACGCCGTTTGCCCTTCCTATGCCCGCCCGCCTGTTCCGTCTGCTGTGGCGGCGAAGCAGGTTCCGGAGGCTGCACGGCGTCCTCGAGCGCCGTTAGATCGGCATTGCTGACGACGACCACCTCTTCCCCCACTTCCTCGGTTATCTCCGTGTCGTCGAGCTCCGAGGTATCGTCAAATTCCTCGAAGGCTGCCTCGGCTGACGTGTGTGCGGCCGCTTTCATTCTGCGCGGATCGGGATACTGGTCATTCTCATAGGCGAGGCAGCACAGCAAGCGGCCGCACTGGCCGCTGATCTTCGACGGATTCAGCGAAAGGCTCTGCCGCTTAGCCATCTTCATCGAGATGGGCTGGAATTCCGTCAGCCAGCACGCGCAGCAGAGTTCGCGCCCGCACACACCCAATCCCCCCACCAGCTTCGCTTCGTCGCGCACCTGGATGTGGCGCAACTCGATGCGGGTTTTGAGTTCCTGGGCAAGGTCGCGCACGAGTTTGCGGAAGTCCACCCGTTCTGCGGCGGTAAAGTAAAAGATGACCTTGTGTTTGTCGAAGGTGTATTCGACATCGACCAGCTTCATCGAGAGCTTGTGCTGGGCGATCTTCTGGGCACAGATTCCCTTCGCGCGGTCCTCCTCGCGCTGGATCTGGTTGAACGTGCTTTCGTCGGCCAGCGAAGCCCGGCGCACGACGTTCATCTTGACCAATTCCTTCATGCCCTCGGGACAGTCCTCGGGAGGCACGATACAGATGCCGTATTCCAGGCCGCGATCGCTCCGCACGATGCATTTGTCGTTGCGTATCAACGGGATGTCTTCAGACAAGAAGGTGAACACTCGCGTGGGCTTGCGGAGACGGATTTTCACGGTCTGCATCTATATCACACTCCTCCCTCGGCGCTAATCAGCCGCCAAAGCGAAGAAAAGGTCGCGAAACACGCGTTCCTCATTCACGAACCGGTCGAGGTAATACCGCGCTTTCTCCACCGCCTCGATCTTGTTCTCCGGCACGGTGGAGAGCCGGTCACGGACGCCGTCCAGGTGGTCCCGGTTGAAAATGCTGCCTTCTTTCTTCGTGGCCGCGTAGACCATCTCGTCACGGTACCACGTTTCCAACAGGAACAGATAATCGAGTATACCACGCTGGAAGGCTGCCTGGGTAAGGGCCAGGCGCTCTTCTTTCATGGCCTCCTTGTCCTCGATGCCGAATGTTTCCCCGGCACTAATCTTCAGCTCCGCGTCAATAACGGCCTCGACCTCTTTTCGCTGGGCTTCGAGGCGTTTCGCGAACTCCTCCGAGAGCTCAACGGGATCCGCGCCGCCTTTCAGTTGGGCGACGATGTGCAACACAAGCTCGCGCTTGTCCGAATCCAACAGATCGAAGGCCCGGTCCATACGGCCTTGCGAGAGCGCCGCGATCGATTCGGCCTTGTCGGGCGGCAACTCCCGCTCCCGTTGGAGCAGTGCCAGAACCGTTTCGGGCCGAAGGCTTCGAAACCGCACCATCTGGCATCGCGACCGGATGGTTGGGAGCAGCTCGCGCGGCAATTCACTGACCAGAATGAACAGGGTACGCCCCGGGGGTTCCTCGAGCATCTTGAGAAAGTGGTTCTGGGCAGGCGCGTTCATGCGTTCGGCGTCGTGGAAGATGACGATCCGCCATTCCGACTCGTACGGCCGCAACGAGCAGATCTCGTTGATTTCCTCAATCGCCTCCTTCTTGATGAGCCGGGTCTTGTCCTTTGGCGTGACGACCCGTACGTCCGGGTGGTTTCCGCTGGCAACCTTCCGGCACTGGAGGCATTCGCCGCAAGCGTCGTCCCCCCGCTGCTTGCACTGCACCGCTTTGGCCATCTCCAGGGCGGTCAGCGCCTTGCCGACGCCGCCCGGGCCCCAGAACAACATCGCGTTCGGGATACGGCCCCGGCGCAGAATCTGCCGCAACAGGCGAACGGCCACTTCCTGGTCTCGAATGTCCGAAAAACTCACGGCTGCTCCAACACCTTGCTTACGTGTGCATAAATGGCCTCGGCAACGGTTTCAAGCGGTTGAGACGCATCGACGACTTTCACGCGCTCCGGTTCCGCCTCGGCGATGCGCAGGAACTCAGCGCGCACGCGCTGATGAAACGCGAGGGGTTCCCGCTCGATGCGGTCGCGGTCGCGCGCCGCGGCGGCGCGCTTGAGCCCGGCCTCGGCAGGGATGTCCAGCACGATGGTCAGGTCGGGCCAGACTGTTCCGGTAGCCACGCGATGCAGGGCCAGCACCGTATCGAGAGGCAACACCCGGCCCGCGCCCTGGTAGGCCGTCGTGCTGTCGGCGAACCGGTCACATATGACGATGATGCCGTTGTCGAGGGCGGGTTTGATGCGTTCGGCGACGTGTTGCGCGCGTGCAGCCTCATACAACAGCAACTCGGCCACGGGAGACAGGGCGGTGTTAGCGGGGTCGAGAAGGATGTCGCGCACCGCTTCGGCGATAGGCGTCCCGCCGGGTTCACGTGTGAGCAAAACGCGATGTCCGTCCGCCTCGAGGCGGTCCCGGAGCATGGACATCTGCGTAGTCTTGCCGCAGCCCTCGACGCCTTCCAGCGTTATGAACGCCCCTTTCATGGCTCTCCCAATGCTTTGCGCCGCGCCTGCTGGGCCTGCTCGAAGAAGGCATCCAATTCGCCGGCGCGGCCTTCGGCTACCATGCGCCGGACCTCGGCCAAGTTCTGCTCCAGCAACTCGAGACCTTCGGCGATGGCCGTCCGGTTGGTGAGGCAGATGTCGCGCCAGAGTTCGGGCCGGCCCGCCGCCACGCGGGTCACGTCGCGGAACCCCGTCCCGACCACGGGCGTGACATTGCCCGCCGCTGCGGCCAGCCGCGCAATGCAGCCCGCCACGATATGGGGGATATGGCTGGTGCGCGCGACAAGGGCGTCGTGCACCGCCGGCTCGAGGACGACGACCTTCGCGCCTACGGCTTCCCACAGCGCGGTGACCGCGCGTCTCGCTTCTGCCGCGGCCGGGTTGGCATCGACGATGGTGACGCAGCCCTCATAGAGCGCCGGGGATGCGTGTTCGGGTCCGAACTTCTCCGAGCCGGCCATGGGATGACTGCCCACAAAACGCAACGGCGCGGGCCAGGTGCGGGCGGCGTGACTGCAAATGACGGCTTTGGTGCTGGCCACATCGGTGACAAGCGCCGCGTTCGAACACGTCGGGCGGATGGCGTCCAGAACCGCCGGCACACTCCCCGCCGGCGTACAAATCACAACCAGGTCCGCGCCCCGGCATGCCTCGCCAGGTTCCAGGTATGACGCATCGATGATGCCGAGAGCGCTGGCCTTCTCAAGCGTCGCGGGGTTGCGCCCCACGCCGCGCACCATGTCCGTCATGTTTCTGGCCTTCATGGCCAGGGCGAGGGAACCGCCCAGCAATCCCACGCCAATGATGGTCACGGCGCCATAACGTTGGGTCACGAACCTCCCTCCGCGACGGCGACGGCCTCCGCCAGGTTGATGGCCCCAAGATAAAGGGCGCGCCCGATGATTACTTCATCGACGCCATCCGGTTCGAGCTCTTTCAAGCGCCGCACATCCTCGATAGACGAGACCCCGCCGGACGCGGTCACGGGAATGGTCAAGGCTCTGGCCACCGCCCCGGTTGCGGCGAAGTTGGGCCCCTTCATCATGCCGTCGCTGTTGATGTCCGTATAGATGATGCGGGCGGCGCCTGCTCGCTGCATATCCCGGGCGAATTCCACGGCGTCCCTGTCGGTGGTATCGCGCCACGCGCTCAGCGCGACACGGCCGTCGCGTGCATCCACTCCGACGGCGATTTTTCCCGGGTACCGGGCGATAGCCTGTTGAAGGAACTCAGGGTCGCGGTAAGCGGCCGTGCCCAGAATCACGCGGCCGGCGCCGGCGGCGGCGGCGGAGTCCACGTCCGCCATGGCGCGAATGCCGCCGCCAATCTCGAAGGGGATACCCGCCTCGTGAAGGTTCCGCAACACGCCGAGGGCGCAGAGGCGGCCCTCGCGCGCACCGTCCAGGTCGACGATATGAATCAAGCCGCGGACCGCTTCAAACCACCGGCGGGCTTGGTCGACGGGCTCGTCCGAGAACACGGTTTCCCGGTCGTAATCGCCTTGCACCAGGTTGACGCAACGCCCACCCCGGATATCGACGGCCGGTACAATTCGCATGATCGCCTCGCCTAATCGAGTTCGGCTTTGGCTAATTCTACCAGCTTCGTGAATCCGGCTTCGTCCGATACCGCCATGTCGGCAAGCATCTTGCGGTTGACATCGATATTGGCCTTCCGCAGGCCGAGAATAAACCGGCTATACGGTATGCCGTTGGCGCGTGTCGCGGCGTTGATGCGCGCGATCCAGAGTTTGCGGAACTCGCGTTTGCGCACCTTGCGGTCGCGGTAGGCGTAAATGCCCGAATGTTCGACCGCCTGCCGGGCGGTCTTGAGAAGGCGGTGCCGGCTTCCACGGTATCCCGAAGCCAGTTTGATAATCTTCTTGCGGCGGCGGCGCGACGCAGGAGCGTTTGTTGCTTGTGGCATGACTCAATTCCTTGCAAAGTTGACCGTCCTACGGACGGGGGAGCATTTCCAATCCCGGAGACCTCAGCCGTAGGGCAGCATCCGCTTCACGCGGGCCGAATCTTCCGGCCCCAGGATAGCGGCGGTTCGCAGACCCCGCTTGCGCTTGGCGGACTTGTGGGTTTTCAAATGGCTTGCGAACGCCTTATGCCGCTTGATCTTGCCCTTCTTTGTAAAGCTGAACCGCTTCGAAGCGGATTTGTTGGTTTTCATTTTCGGCATTCTATGTCCTCCTTTATGCATGGTTTACAGGCAGGATGACCTCGATAATGGCTTCCTCTGCCCCCCGGCCTCGCCGCCGGGGCTGCACGCACGAAACGCCCCCTTCACCGATTTCGGCTCTGAGTGCGTTTCCGGCATCCTGCACCCCCTCAGGGGGCGCTTGCTGCCCGCAAACCTGCAGTTCGTTGTTCAAACAATGCACACGCGGCGTATTACCGCGACTACAATTCCTGTCCGGCTTCTTGTCCGGCTTCCTGTCCGGCTTCGTGCCCGGCTTCGTGCCCGGCTTCCTGTACGATTTCCTGCCGGGCTTCCGGAGACTCTTCCGCTTGGGGCTTCGGCCGGGCTGCCTGGCGCGACTTCTTTTGCGCGTTCTTGCCCGGCGTCAGCATCAGGATCATATTGCGCCCTTCAAGGCGGGCCCGGCTGGCGTCCGGCGGCTCGTCCAGCAAGTCAGTCGTGGCTTCGACCACGCGCGCCAAGATTTCGCGCCCGAACTCCGGATGCGTCATTTCGCGCCCGCGAAACATAATCGTGAGTTTGACTTTGTTTCCCGATTCAAGAAACTCACGGGCATGGCTGGTCTTGTAGTCGAAATCGTGTTTGTCGATTTTCGGACGGTACTTGATCTCTTTCACGGTCACGACATGCTGATGCTTCCGGGATTCCTTTGCGCGCTTGCTCTGTTGGTATTTGTACTTGCCGAAGTCGAGTATGCGGCACACCGGCGGCCGGGCATTCGGAGCGACCTCGACAAGGTCCAAACCCCGCTCTTCCGCTTCGCGCAGCGCGTCTTCCGGGCTCATGATGCCCAGTTGCTCTCCTTCATCATCGATTACGCGCACTTGCCGGGCACGAATGCGTTCATTAATCCGTATCCGGCCGGTTCCATCTGTCCTGGCGATAATTCATCCTCCCTGGGGAATTCCCCATCCTGTTCCCGGGCACAGGTACCCATTGTTTATGCCGCGCAAAACGAAAATCGCGGCAAAGAGCGCCTGCTCCCTGCCGCGACACACTACGCATCACGCAGAAATGGTCCAACATGACCCTGCTGGCTGGCTCAAAATCCGCCGCAGGGTGAGAAGCCGGCGCCTCTTCTTTCTTAAACTGCGGGCGTACTTTACCAAATGCGTCCGTGGCATGTCAATTCTCCGGTAAGGTCAGCAAATGGCTTGACAGGTTCTCCGAATCGCGCCTTGAGCGGGGCCGGGCCCGGGACAGGCGCCTCCTCGTTGAACAGGTCTCTTCGCGGCCCGCCGGTTGAAAATGCCATCCCGCCAAACCGATACTGCGGAAAACGTGCTGCAACGGTCCCGATACTCACAGGAGCCAGCCATGACCCGCCCACTGTGTTGCACATCGCTTCTTTCCGCAATCGCCGTGTATGCCGTTCCGGTTTTGATGTCCCTCCCCGCGAACGCCGCCGGCGAAACAAACCTGCTGCGGAATCCCTCGTTCGAGGATGGGATGTCGGACTCCGGCGCGCCTGCGGGCTGGGATTTGTACGGCGCCCTTGACGAAAGACGGGCACTCTCGCTGGTGGACGCGCCGGACGCCGGAAACAAGGCCCTCCTGCTCGCCGACGGCCATCCCGGCGAGGAGCTGGGAATCGTCCAGCAGGTCGCGGCCGGGCCTAATACCCCGTACCTGGCGGGGGTGTCGGTGAAGGCCGTCGAAGACGCCTCTCCGCGCGGCGCGTACATCCAATTGCGGTTCCTGCCCTCGGGCGAATATGTCCAGCGCCCGCTGATTCCGGGTCTCGGCGATCACTATCAGCGCGTGGAGGTGGGTGCGGTCGCGCCGGAGGGCACTCAGGAGGCCGTGCTCTATCTTTACACCCACCGCGAGCCTGTCCCGCAGGTGATCATCGATAACGTCTCGCTGGCGGCGGTAAGCGAGCTCCCGGCTGTCATGGCGCTGTCAAGCGCCCCCGAGGTCCCCGAGCTTGAAATCCTCAAACCGCTGTACCTCGAGACAGTGCTGGTCAACGAGGGCACGGCGGCGGGCGTTATCGTAGCCCCCGCGGCGTATGCCGGGCAGGCTGCCGCCGTCAACGCCGCGATCAAGGCGTGCACCGGAACCGAGCTGCCCGTTGTCTCCGATGACGCCGTGGGACTCCCCTTTGACCAGAACATCGTCGCCATCGGCAACCGGTCCACGAACCGGTTCATCGGGCTGCTCTACGAGCGGTATTACACGATTCTCGACCTGCGGTATCCCGGTCCCGGCGGGTACGTGGTCCGCACGCTCCACAACCCCGTGGGGGGCGGCCACAACGTGGTGTTTCTTGGCGGCAGCGACGCGGCGGGGGTCCAGAAAGCCGCGGCGGCGTTTTCAAAACGGATCTCGGAGACGCCCCGGGCGCCAGCGCTGACGCTGCCCTGGCTCATGGAGATCGAACTGGGCGAGGGCATCGTGGTCCCCACGGACCTGCGGCAGTTCGAAACATGGGAGGCGTCCGCGGGATACGGGTCGATCGGGTATTTCGGATGGAACAGCATCAGCAAACGGATGGCCATGTACTACATGACCGGCGACCCGTTCCACGCGCGCGAGGCCATCCGCCTGGCCTTCCCCGACGAACAGGCCAAAGCCGAGATCGACGAGATCGACGGCGAACGCATCGAAAACAAGGACGCCCCCCTCAGCGGACCCTATCACTACAACGCCCACCTCATGATCCTGTTCTGGGACCTCATCGAGGAGAGTCCCGTCTTCACAGATGACGAGCGGCTTCGCGTCACCCGCGCATTCGCCCATCAGCTCGACCATCCCGGCATCCGGGCGGCGTACACGGGACCGTACGCGGCCACCCCCTCCCAGGTGGGTTCGCGGCACGGACAGCGGACCTCCATCGCGATGTATTGTCTCGGACGCTATTTCGCGAAGGATTACGACGACCCGCTCTGGCCCGTGTGTGAGCAAAACGGCGCGAATCAGTTCAGTTCACTGCACGAACATGCGTGGGTCAGCGGCGAGAACGACAATCTGTTCTGGTACGACACCGCCATTGCGCCCATATTCACCTACATGCTGCTGACCGGCGACCGCGTGCCTCTCGAGAATGGCGTGGCGGCGCAACTCCTGCGCGGACTCGAGATCCTCGCTTCGGGCCAAGACCGCGATTGGGCGCTGCAATACGCCTCGCTGGGGTTCCTGCACAAAGCCGCGTATCTCACGCAGGACGGACGCTGGCTCACGTACCGGAACCGCACGGGGGTCGACACGTCTGTTTTTCGCCTCGGGCAATCGTACTGGCCGGAAGAACGCCTCGAGCCCGTGCCGCCAACCGATATGGCGGGCGCGTGGCGGATCAACCCCATGCCGGAACCCATGTGGCAGTGGCGAAACAATGGGTTTCCTCTCGAGGAGTCCTTCCTGTTCATGAGCTACCGCAACCGGACCGATGCGACGGGCGATTTCATTCTGCTGGACGGATTCAACGGCGCGTCGCGCAACCCCTACCACACCTTCACGATTCTCGCCCTGCGGCTGGACGGCGTGACCCTGCTGGAAGGCTACCTGAACCAGCTCCGTATCCGCGCCGACGGCCTCACCGAAAAGACGATCGCCATGAATGCCGCGCTCAGGCATCACCGGGTACTGGGCCAGACGGCCATCGCTGTCGGCGAAGTGCCCGACATGCCCTATACGGATTGGCGGCGGGCTTTGGTCCATCGCGAAGGGCGGTATTCGGTGATAATAGACGAACTGACCCCGCGCACCGACACCAGAAACCTCGAAGTCCAACTGCTGTGGGAAACCAAGGGCGGCAACTGGACTGCTGACCCTCAACGGCCGAGCCAGATGCGCCTGGACCGCGCCATCGAGGCCTCCACGCCGCGCATCCCCGTGGTGTGCACGGCGTCAGACGTGGACATCCTGCGCGACGGACCCGAGGCGACCATGCAGTGGTTCGGACCGGCGCGCGCCGGCGTGAAACAGTACTTCGTCTCGCTGGTCACCGGCATTCCCGCCGAGTCGAGTCCCGAAGTGGCGTGTCTGCGCCTCGCGGACAACGCCGCCGTCTTCCTGGCGCCTGAGCCCACGCTGGTCACGGCGGGCACGTACGAGGGCGTCGACGCCGAGTTCGCCGTGCTGTCGTCCGAGCATTTCTATGGCCGGGGAGTCCATCAACTCGCCGTTCCCGGTCAGAGCCCCGTGTTTAAGAGCGAGGAACCCATGGACCTCGATTGGGACTTGGCCGCGGGCGAGATGGTGTTCGCGTTCGCGGACGATGCCGCCCAGACGCCCGAGACACGGCCTGCGCCCGCGCCCGAGCCAACGCTCCCGGCATTGCGCGCGTGGTTAACCGCGTGCGTGGAACAGGCCCGGGCACGCGCCGCGCAGAGCGCGCAAGCGGCCGCCCCCGCAGCGGAAGAGGCTCTCCCAGCGCTGCCGGTTACTGCGGCGAAGCTCGGGGATGCCGCCATCGTGGACCTCGTGGCGGCGCCGGATGAGGCGGGCACGCGTCTCTACGCGGCCGAGGGCCAGACCGTCCACGCCCTGTCCCCGGACGGAGGAGCGCTTGCCACGTTCCAGACCGATGGCCTCATCCGCATGCTCCGCTGGTGGCCCGAGCCGCAGTTGCTGCTCGCGGGCTGCGCGGACGAAAAGGTCATTGCATTCGACCGCGACGGCAACCGCAAGTGGGTGTTCGTGTCGGAGATGGACCCGGCGGTGTATCGTGCGGCTAAGACGTACTGGTTCAAGTCGGAACCCGGCCACGAGGGCATTCACGGGCTTTACTCGGGCGCCTTTATCGACGACAAGCCCATGGCGTTCGCAGGATCGGCCTGCACACTCGAGATCCTCGACGAAACCGGCCAACTGGTGCGCCGCATGCCCCAATTCTGGGGCAAGGTATCCGTGATGAAGCTGATTCCCGGTCCAAACGGGTCGCATACCTTGCTTGCGGCGCGCCGTTTCAACGATGGCAACACCTTGGGCATTATCAACAGCGTTTCACTCGACCCGGACCGGCGCGGTTACGATTCGGTGCCCGAAGGCCACACGTACGTGCCCGGCTGGTCGGCCATGAACCGCGAACACATCTTTTTCGAGGATTTCGACGGAGACGGCGAAAACGAGCTCATGAGCGAGGTCAACGGCGTGTGGAACCGCGTCACGGTGTGGCGTCCCGACGGCACGGCCGAATACGACGCGAGCTTTGGCCCCGGCAAATCCATTCCCTACGTCAACATGCGCGACATCGACATTGGCGTTCTGACCGGCGACGGAGTCCCCGATATCGCCGTCGCGACGGTCGACCGCCTCGTCGTCGCGCTGACCGGCGCCTGCGAGAGACTGTGGTCTCGACGGCTGCCGTTCGTGCCCACGACCCTCTGCTGCATCACGCCCGCGGGCGGCGATTCTCCCTGGATCGTCATTGGCGGCGAAGGAGGAAGCGTGACCGTGCTCGATGCTGCCGGACAGCCCGTGCGTGAGGCCAGGCTCCCGGCCACTCCCACAAAGATCCTCGCGTTATTCGGCGAGCATGCCGTAGTCTTCGGCACGAACGACGGGCATATCGCCACATGTGCGATGGTCTTGGGACATGATTAACACGATTCACACGATTTGGCAATCATGTAAATCAAGTCTATTCCATCCATTCTTCCGTTATCTGTTCGGCGGTTCTGGTCTCTTTGTCACCGGCTTCCACGTCTTAAACTTGCGCTTCACCTCGACCGATGGTCCAAAGTTGATGAGCAAGCCGTTCTCCACCCCGGTTGCCTGAAGGTAGTTGACGAGTTGCGCTTCATGTTCTTTGGCCACCTGATGCACGGCCTTCAATTCCACGAGCACCCGGTCCTCGATCCACAGGTCAACGTAAAAATCTCCGACGACACGGCCATGATAACTGACGGGGATGGGCACCTGTTGCGCAACCTGCAGCGTCGCCTCCTCCAATTCAATCCGCAAAGCGTTTTCGTATACCTTCTCAAGAAAGCCCGGCCCAAGCGCGCAGTGAACGCGGTAGGCACACGCGATTATCTGATAGGTCAATTCGTCGATGTCCATTGTTTCAGTAGACATGATTTACGGGAGCAACAGGGTTTGTCTTCTTGAGCTCGTAGATTCCAAGAATTACGCCTATTCCTGCCCCCTGTCTTGCCCGTCTGGACACACTTTTTATATGCATATTATAGCATCTAAGCGGAAGAATCCAGTGCGCTTGACGAGATGCCGCCGGCATGAACAACAAGACTCACAAGATTTGAATTCTTATCCGGTAGTTCGTGTAAATCCTGTCCGTTCTCTTGGCGGGGGTCAGACGCCTTCGACTCCTTGTGCCCGCAGGTATTCGCGGATTGCCGCCTCGTCGCGAAGGCCCTCGAAGAGCACTGCCTCGTAGAGAGGGATGCCGCTGAGGACGGGCGTGCGGCCCTCTTTCGTGAGGATGGCGCGCTTGATATCGAGAATGAGGCGGCGCGACTGTTCGTCAAGCGCGGCCCGGATGCGCTCCATGACCGCTTTATTCTGGCGTATCTGGGCCTCGTCCACGGCCCAGATGTCGAGCTTCCACTCCTCGCCGTTGTCGGGATGCAGCATCCGAACGCCCCAATAAAGGCCCACGGGGAGTTTGGGACGCGGTTTGCGAAGATGGTTGCCGAAGCTCATGCGAATCACGCCGGGCAGTTTGGCTATCTGGTGGCCGAGGGAGAAGATGGCATCGAGTGGGTCCCATATTTCAAACAATACCATGTGGATATCGAGGTCGCGCCACGCCATCAGCTCGAGAGCGTAGCTGCCGGTGAGATGAACCTGCCCGTGTCCACGGAGCACGCCATCCAGGCCCGACCATTCCAGAAGCGCATCGGCTTCCCGGCGCAGCGAGTCAGCATGCTCTTCCGGAGCGTATGCCATTCTGTTTTTCCTCTGGTCCGGAAATTCCCCAGCGCTATTCTCTTTCCAGTATAAACGATCGCGCCGCTGACCGCTGCTCGCCCGATTCCTCCACGGTGACGGCAATGACGGGTTTGTCCCCCGGCATGAAATGCGTCATACAGAAATATCCGCTTTCACGAACCGCAACCGCGCTGCCGTTGACCGTCACCGATGCGCCGGGCGCCACGAGGCCGCGCACGCCGATGTTCCGCGGGCCCGCCGGCACGAAGGTGTTTTCGGGGGGCGAGGTCTGGACCACGAGCAAGGGCGCGCTCTGCAGGGCTTCGATCTCTTCGGCGATCGCGCGCCGCGCTTCCATCAGCACATCGGGGTCGCGCGTATGGTCGTAGAACGATTGGACCACGCGGCGGCACAGTTCGAGGGGACGCTGGCGCGGGTCGAGCCAGAACGCATCCTCGCCGACGCGTTCTTTGAGCTGACGGAGCCCATCCTCGAGCACCCACAGGTACTCGAAATCCTGCAACCCGTCGCGCATGGTGCTCAACCGCAGGGAGCCGAGAAACCCGTTCTCGCCCGGATAGACTATCGCGCGGTCACCAAGCGGCAGGCGCTGGCTGATCGCCTCCTGGGTGTACGGCTCGTCGCCGTAAAAATGGTTCAGGCCCCAATGAAGGTAGCCGTCGAGATCGTAAAGGTAGTTGATCCAGTGGAGCGCCCGGGCTTTCAGCAGCGATTGATCGAGGAACCGGTTGGGATAGCGCCCGACGGGGTGGCAGCAGGTGTAGAACCACAGTTCCTTGCCTTCGCGCTGCACTTCCTGAAACCGCGGGTACCAGAGGTTGAGATGGCTCAGTTTGGGCACGTAGATATCGAGTTCGCCGAAGTATTCGGCTTCAACCGCCTCGATCACCTTCACACTCGGCGCCATCTTGTGCACCTGGTCTACGACAGCCGCGTACGACTGCTCGTGACTGATGAACGGCTCGTCGGCGATGTTTACGGCGACCCGGTCCTGCCATCCGTTCTTCTGGATCACGGCTTCGAGCGCGGGCAGGCGGTTCATGGCCGCGGGGACCGCCTCCGCGCGGCCCTCGGGGGAAACGTGCGGCCCAACAAGCTGCCCCACGGCGTGCAGATGAATCTGGCGGATGCCGTGCTCGAACGCCGTTGCCGCGTAACGCTCGAAACGCGAGGTGTCATACCCAACGGCCCCGTCGGCCTGCTTGACCTCCTGTACCAGTTCGCTCAGCGAAGACTGGATGTCGGTCTGGCGGTGGGCCGCCAGAAACGTGCAGCATTCGCCCAGAAACCGGTAGTACTCGTCGGAATACGCGGGAATCTTGTCCTCGAACCCTAATCCAGGAAAACGCCACCAGTTCACAACCGAGAGATGCCGCTCGCTGGGCATGGCGAAGTTCCAGACGTGCAGGATAACAGGCAATTGGGCCGAAATATCGCCCGCCGTAACCGCCAACACACCCTCATAATCGCCAGGCGCCGCGTCTTCGGGAATATGCGCCTCGAGCCAGACGGCCTGGGACTCCCCAGCCTTCAGCGGGATGCTCGCGCCCTCCCAGAACGGGTCCGGGATGCTGTTGGGCGCTTTCGCCACAAGTTCATCTTCGGGCAGCCCTTCCGAGTTGCGATCGATGGCAATGTAGCGCTCCCACTGCAGCGTCACGGCCCCCGCGGGGATTACCGCGCCCGTCTCCCGGTGCTTCAGGTCCGTGATGGACACGCCGGCCGCCTCGATATCGGCCGCCGGCCGCACGGCCGCCTGTGCGCTGGCCGTTTCGTTGCGCGCACCCTGGATAAGCAGCGGCTGGGGTCCCTCGGGAGGCGGAACCGCGTCGCGCAACACCTTGGCGAGCGGCGGCGGCGTCCAAACGGTCAGGACCGCCTGTTCCCCGGCATACGCGGTTGCGCACACAATGACCAGAAGCGTTAACAGAGATTTGGCGTTCATGGAATGCTCCTATCCTCTTGTTCTTTGACGTCCCCGGCGCCGCCCCTGCAACCGGGAAGCGGGTATCCGCAAGACAGAGCCAACGGGCCTCACCACGCGCCAGAATATCGGCTGTGGACGTTCCGCGCAACCCCCGCCGGCTGCGGAGACGGTCCGCAACCGCCGCCCCATTCCCCCTGAGAACCGGTAGATGGGTAAGACCTGTCTTCGCCGCGCGATACCTGCCGCGGGATTTCGGGTATCATGGCTCCGCAACGCAACCGGCGGAGAAGACCGGCGATGGACCCCAACGAGACGATGACGAAGGGTGAAACCGCACCCGAGAACGAGCCCGGACCCGAAGCGCCCAACCACGGCCGGTTCCGCCCGGTTATCCTGCTTTTCTACGCGGCGCTGGTGCCAGCGTTTGGAGTGGGCGGCATGCTGCAATGGGGCGGCGCGCTCAAGCCACTGAGGGAGCCGTTCGGCGGCCTCTTCGCGTACCTCATCGGCCTGCCCCTGAGTCTGTTGACATGGCCTGCCCACGAATACGCCCTCGAACGCATGGGCCCCGGTGCGGGCGCCAACGCACACTCGGAGTTGAGCATGGGCGCGGCGGTTGTCTTCCTCGTCTGGGCGGCTTTCTTGTGGGGGCCCATCCTGGCGGCGTTCCGGCGCAAAGCTCCTCTCTGGCTCGTCTTCTTGTTTCAATTCACTGTGCTGCTCACCGTCTTCGGTCTCTTCTGGGAATATGGGAACGGATAAACCATTCTTGGCGTGAACGCAACCGGGTTGCGGAAAGGCCGTCCGGTTATTAGACTAGCCTGCATCGGCGCAAATGCTGGTGAGGAACGCACGGGAACGGGGACAGGCCGGTCTCGTCATGCGAGGCGCCTGATGCAATCGGCACTGTTCCCGCTTTGGAATGCGAGCGGAAAGGAGCGACCCATGCCCAAATACACCATTGGCCTTGATTACGGCACGAACTCGGTGCGCGCCCTGGTCGTCGACGTGGCGAACGGCCGCGAAGTCGGCACGGCGGTCTGGAATTATGCCCACGGCAAGGAAGGCGTAATTCTCAGCAACGACCCGAACCTCGCGCGGCAGCACCCGGCCGACTACGTCAAGGGCGCCGAAGTGGCAATCGCCAAGGCGCTGGCTGCCGCAAAGAAAGCGGTCAAAGGGTTCAGCCCGGACCAAATCATCGGCATCGGCGTCGATACGACGGGCAGCACGCCCTTGCCAATCGACGAGAACGGGTGCCCGCTGGCCTTTCAAAAGCGCTTCGCGAAAGAGCCCGCCGCGATGGCATGGTTGTGGAAAGACCACACGGGCATCGCGGAAGCCGAAGAAATTACCGCAATGGCCAGGACCGACCGGCCCCAATACCTCGCAAAATGCGGCGGCACCTATAGCAGCGAATGGTTCTTCAGCAAGATTCTTCACTGCAGGCGGGCCAATCCCAAGGTGTTTGAGGCCGCGTACTCATGGATCGAGTGCGCCGACTGGATCCCCGCCATGCTGACCGGCAACGAAGCCCCCGGCAGCTACGTGGCGTGCGTGTGCGCTGCCGGACACAAGGCCATGTACAACGACGCGTGGGGCGGCTATCCCGATAAGGAGTTTCTGTCGAAACTGGACCCGGCACTGGGCGTGCTTCGCGAGCGGCTCAAGGCCAAAGCCTTCGCCATCGACACAAAGGTCGGCGGCCTGTCGAAAACGTGGGCAAAGAAGACGGGGCTGCCGGAAGGGATTCCCGTGGCCGCCGGCGCGTTCGACGCGCATCTCGGCGCCGTTGGCGCAGGCATCCAGCCGGGCATTTTCGCGCGCATCGTCGGCACCAGCACCTGCGACATGGCGGTGGCCTCGATGGCCCGCCCGCCCGCGGATATACCGGGGCTCTGCGGCATCGTCCCCGGCAGCATTCTGCCGGACGCGATCGGGCTCGAGGCGGGCCAGTCCGCCGTGGGCGACATTTTCAACTGGTTTGTCAACTACATCCAGCCCGGCGGCCCCAAGGCAGGGTCCCACGAAGCACTCACGAAAGAGGCCGCGAAAATCGCTCCAGGCGCGTCGGGACTCCTTGCGCTGGACTGGAACAACGGCAACCGCACTGTCCTGGTCGATCAACGCCTGACGGGCCTGTTGCTTGGGCAGACGCTCTATACCACGCCGGCGGAAATTTATCGCGCGCTGATCGAGGCGACCGGGTTCGGCGCCCTCACGATCATCAACCGGTTCGAAGAATACGGCGTCCCGATCCGGCGCGTGATCAATTGCGGCGGCATTGCCGAGAAGAATCCCCTCGTCATGCAGATATACGCCGACATCATGGGCCGCACGATGGAAATATCGCGTTCGGCGCAGACCTGCGCCCTGGGCGCGGCCATTGCCGGCGCCGTCGTCGCGGGCAAGAGGGCGGGCGGCTACAGCAGCATTGCGGCCGCCCAGAAAGCCATGACGGGGTTAAAGGCGAAGAAGTACACGCCCGGCCCCAGGGCGCGCCGCGTCTATCAGGAACTGTATCCGCTGTACAAGGCATTGCACGACGCCCTGGGCACGCAATCCTGGTCCGGCAACCTGCATCACATCATGAAACGCCTGCTCGAGATACGCGCAAAGGCCCGTAAATAACGCCCCGAAAGCGCATCGGGGTCATCGCCTCAGGGTATGAACGATGTCTTGGGCGTGAGCGAGCAGACCCATTCGGCCAGGAGCTGCGCGGCGTGCTCGGCGTCCGTGAGAGACAACAGTTCGACGGGCGAGTGCATGTAGCGGTTGGGCACGCCAATGAGCCCCGTCGCGACGCCTTGGCGGCTGAGCTGCATGGCGTTGGCGTCGGTGCCCGTGGCGCGCGGCGCCGCCGCCACCTGGTAGGGGATATTGTGCTTCTTCGCCGCGGCGATGAGCTGGCGGTTCACGATGGGGTTGATGTTCGGCCCGCGCGAAATGACCGGGCCCGCGTTGATCTTCTGCTTGCCGAACCTGCGCGCGTCAACGAAGGGATAGTCGGTGGCGTGGTCCACGTCCACGGCAATGCCGGCGTGAGGGGCGCACCCGTAAGCGCTTGTCGTGGCGCCGCGCAAACCGATTTCCTCCTGCACGGTCGTAACGCAATAGACCGCGCATTGGATCTTGCGCCTGGCGATGAGCCGCATGGCCTCCAGCACCACGAAGGCGCCGATCCGGTCGTCGAACGCCCGCGCCACGACCTTGTTGTCGCGCAATTCAACAAACCCTGCATCCACCGTGATGGGATCGCCGATAGCGACGACTTTCTGGGCATCTCTCTGGTCCTTGGCCCCTATGTCGGCCCAGAGCTGGTGGAGTTTGAGCGGCTTGCCCTGCTCTTCTTTCTCGATGAGGTGAATCGCAGTGCGGCCGACGACGCCGGGCACCGGGCCGTGTGCCCCGTGAACAATGATCCGTTGACCGTCCAGGACTGACGGGTCAATGCCGCCGATCGCGACGAATCCCAAAAAACCGTTCTCATCTATGTCGTTGACCATCAGGCCAATCTCGTCGACGTGGCCCGCCAGCATGACACGCAGTTTGCCTTTGGGATTTCGCACCGCGTACTGATTGCCGTGCACATCCTTGTACACATCGTCAACGTAAGATTTGACGTAGTCCCTGCAAACGGCCTGTATTCTTTCTTCGAAGCCCGACGGACTGGGCGTGGTCACGAGCGTCTTCAAAAACGCGAGCGATTCTTTGCGCATGCGCCAATATCTCCGTTGTACGGTTTCTCACGTGAAAGCGCCGTAGGATACCAAAAGCGCGGGCGGTATCGCACGGACGCCGCAGAAAAGTGTCAAACCACAATGAAGAGGCACAGCACGTGTCCAAGTCAACAGAAAAGCGCCGGTCAAATCGCCGCGCAAGCACAGACGAAACCGGGGACAGCGCCATGCGATTCCCAGACTCCGGTTAGCCCGCCCTTCTTCCGCGCCAACGCCGCGAAACATGCGCCCGCCCTACGGCTTCCCCATCTTCCGCGCCAACGGCGCGGAACATACCAGCCCAGGCTGAAGGCCTGGGGAACGGGATTCCCTCGTATCCCCCGGGCTGAAGGCCCGAAACATCGTCATCCCTCAGTCGCTCAGCCTTGTCCGCTTTGACTATCATGACAATCTCCCTATTCCCCCGCGACGTCCATGGCAATCTCGGCCCATGCCGAGAGGCGTTCGGGTTCGTAGCGGACCGTGCTGATGTCCTTCAAGATGAACTCGAGGGCGCAGCCGTGTTTCTCGCAGGCCTTTCGGGTAGCCGTCAGGTGAGCGCGCACCAGCGCCGGGTCGAACGTGCTGTCGGCGAGCAGGGCCGGATTGGGTTTGCGCGAGTAAACAAAATCGCCGCCGATCTCGGCCGCGCCGCGCTCTTCATCGACCCACGGGCTCATCGAAACTTTGCGGACGTTGGGAATCATGCGCACTTCGTGCATCTTGCCATCGAGCGGGTCGCAGCACCCATAGTACACCAGCCCGAAACGCGCGCAGACAGGCGCGATATAGTCCACTTCGAACTCCCGAAACATCTGGGGGGAGACGGTCGAGAACATCTGCGCGAGACCGAACATCCAGAGGTCTTTGGTGCGCGGCCTTTCAGGATCGTAACCGGGCGCGGGCAGTTCGTCGGTATAGGCGCCGGTGCAGTGGATCAGGCTCTGTGGCTGGCACAGCAAGCCTTGCATTTCCAACTGGTCGAGCATGGACAGATACCCGTCTCTCATGCGGGCGGCGAGCCGGTGCATGTAGTCCGGCCGCTCGATCAAGGCAAACAGCGCGTTCTCGACGCCCATCCACGTGCTGATCGGGTCCCAGTACGAGAGATAGGGGTCAATACCCCAGGGCCGGACCTCGAGGAGCCCGACGAAGAGTTCGTGGGCAACGGCCAGACGGCGCGCGGTCTCGCCGGGATCGTGGGCGATCTCGGGCGTTTGGATCTTCTCCAAATCGTCCTCGGTTTGAAACTGGTTCATGTACCGGTGGCCCACCACGTCGTTGGCGGGGTCGGTAGCGACAGTATCTTCCCGCACGGTGACGCCGAATCCGGAATTGTGGACGGCCTTGGGCACCCGAATGAACGGTTCGACCACCATGTCGGCCCGGAAATGGTTCCATTGGTACAGGGTGCGGCGAAGGCCGGCTTCGTACCCGCGGCACTCCGGGTCCGTGCATCGCAGCGCCAATTCTTCGCTGTCGATTTCGTTCCAGGCGACTTGGTCAATCATCACCATGGGCCGTACCGGGTCGAGCGCATTCAATCTGCGCCAGAGGGCGCGCTTCTCCTCCTGCACCGGCAGCGCGGCGGCCTCGGCCACCCGTTTTGCCAGTTGGCGGATTATGTTCACATCTTCCTTGTTCAGCATGGCCGGTCCCACCGTTTTCCTCGCTTGCCGCATGCGTGCCGCGGATCATATGCGCCCTGACGAGCCTATCACGCAATCCCCCGGGTTCGCCAGCTCCTGCGGCGGGCATGGGCAGTTTGCAAACGGGCTGGCCGCGCCGTATCCTGACACCTCCTTAATGGTGTAACAACACGTATGGGGAAGCCGGTGCGCTGCGTTGTCTCGCAGCGCCGCGGCGCCGTGCGGATGGAGGAGATCGCCATGCCGAAGACCAATGGCAAGTACCGCTTTTCATTTGGCCCATGGAATATCGACGAAGGCGCCGACCCGTTCGGGCCGCAGGTGCGCCTCCCCATTGCCATGGCCAAGAAGTTCAGGGCCGCGAAGCAAATGGGGTTTCACGGCATCCAGTTTCACGACGACGATGTCGTGCCCAATCTCGACAGCAAATCCCATTCACAAATCATGAAGGAAGCGAAGGCCATCAAGCGCAGACTTGACGATGAAGGCCTCAAGGCCGAGTTCGTTGCGCCGCGCATGTGGTTTGCCCCGCAAACGATCGACGGCGCCTACACAAACAACAACCCCCGCGACCGCAAATACGCCATCGACCGGACCAAGGTCTGCATCGACATCAAGAACGCGCTCGATGCGTCGTGGGTGGTCATGTGGCTGGCGCGCGAAGGCACGTACATCCGCGAAGCGAAGAGCGCCCGCAAACAAGTGCTCCAAATCGTCGAGGCGTTCAACATTTTCCTCAATTACGATCCCAAACTGAAGATCCTCGTCGAACCCAAACCCAACGAGCCCATGGACAGCGCCATCATCTCGACCATCGGCCACGCCGTGGGACTCGGCTATATGACCTGCGACCCCGCGCGCATGGGCGTACTGGTCGAAACCGCTCACTCAATTCTCGCCGGACTCGACCCGTCAGACGACATGGGCTACGCGCTCGCCCACGACAAGCTGTGGAGCGTGCACCTTAACGACCAGGGCGGCCTCAAATTCGACCAAGACAAGTCGTTCGGCTCCTATAACCTCCGCCGTGCGTTCAACCAGGTGCGCGTGCTCGAAGAATACGGTTACGGCCGCAAAGGAGAATGGGTCGGCCTCGATGTCAAGACCATGCGCACCCAGAAGCAGAACGTGTCGATGAAACACCTTGCCAACAGCCTCAACACGTTCAAGATGCTGCTCGACAAGGTCGTCACCCTCGATCGCGAGCTCGAGGCACAGCTCATCAAGGCGCGCGACTACGAGGAACTAGACCGGTATATCCTCTGCCATCTCATGGGCGTGAGGTACTAGAAAACGCGACGCAGGACCATCGGGGCCGGCCCGCCTGGCTGCGCGGCAGACGCGGGCCGGCCTCGGATCATGCGATAGACTTTGCCCCTCTTCGCGCGGGTCGATTGCACACCCGCACGGCGTATGGCAGAATGGGCCTGTTTCTATTACCAGGAAAATCAAAGGGGATTCTCATGCCTGCCAAGAGACGCGCGCAAAAGAAGCCAGCCGTTGTCAATACCTCCATCAAACCCATCACGAACGAAACGGAACTCGATGAATTGCTGTCGACGCCCGCCCCCGGGCTGATCGATTTCATGGGCAAACTCAAGGGTGACCTGCTCGTTCTCGGGACGGGCGGCAAGGTCGGGCATACCATGGCCCGCATGGCAACGCGCGCCGTCAAGGCATCGGGCGTCAAGCGCAGGGTCATCGGCGTAGACACATTCCCCGCCGATGAGGTGCGGAAGAAACTCGACAAGCTCGGCGTCGAAACCCACAAGGCGGACCTCATGAAGCCGGGCGTGCTCGAGCAGTTGCCGGACGCCGAGAACGTGCTCTACATGGTCGGTCTCAAGTTCGGTTCGACCGGCACCGAGTGGAACACGTGGGCCATCAACACCTATCTCGCGGGACTGTGCGCGCAGCGCTACAAGAAATCGCGCATCGTGTCCTTTTCTTCCGGCAACATTTATCCGTTTCTGCCGGTAGGCAGCGGCGGCGCGACCGAGGAGACGCCCACGGCCCCGCTGGGCGAGTACGCCATGACCACGCTCGGGCGCGAACGCATGTTCGACTACGTCGCGAACCACGAGGGCGCCAAAGTGCTGCAATTCAGGCTCAACTACGCCGCCGAGCTGCGCTACGGCATTGTCCACGATGTCGCCACGAAGGTCTGGAACGGCGTGCCGGTCGACGTCTCGATGGGCCATGTGAACGTCGTATGGCAGGGGTACGTCTGCAACGTCGCTCTCCAGTGTTTCGGGTTGGCAGAGTCCCCCGCGCGCATCTTGAACGTCGCCGGACCCGAAACAGTCTCGATCCGCTGGATGGCCGGCCGGCTCGGGAAGCTCATGGGCAAGGAACCAAGAATTGTGGGCGAGGAATCGCCGAACGCGCTGCTGAACAACGCGGCGCCCTGCCACAAACTGTTCGGATATCCGCAGGTGAGTGTCGACAAGATGATCGAGTGGGTGGCGTACTGGGTGGCGAGCGGCGGAGCAAGCCTCGGCAAACCGACCCATTACGAAACCCGCGATGGGAAGTTCTGACATGGCCAATCCAATGCCGTCCCAAGAGGTTCTCGACATCGTTCGCCGGGGCACGGTGATTCCCGCGCACCCACTGGCCTTGACCAGAGACGGGGCGTTCGACGAGCGGCATCAGCGCGCCCTGACACGCTACTACTGCGCCGCGGGCGCGGGCGGCCTGGCGGTCGGGGTCCACACCACGCAGTTCGAGATTCGCCAGCCCCAGCACGGCCTGTTCAAGCCGGTGCTCGAGCTCGCGAAAGAGACCGCCGATGCGTGCGCCGCGTCCCTCGGACGCCCGGTCGTCCTGGTGGGCGGCATTTGCGGCAAGACGCCCCAGGCACTCGAGGAAGCGGCGTTTCTCAAGGAAACCGGTTATGACGCCGGCCTGCTCAGTCTCGCGGCATTGAAAGAAGAGACCGTGCCCGAGTTGATCGCCCACTGCAGAGCTGTGGCTGAGCTCATGCCGCTCATGGGATTCTACTTGCAGCCCGCTGTCGGCGGACGCCTCTTGCCCGCGGGTTTCTGGCGTCAATTCGCCGAAATCGAGAACGTCGTGGCCATCAAGATGGCCCCGTTTAACCGGTACCAAACGTTCGACGTAGTGCGCGGCGTGGCTGAAGCCGGCCGGGCCGGAGATATCGCCCTGTACACCGGCAACGACGACAACATCATCGTGGACCTGCTCACTCCCTACCACGTCCGCGTCGGCGCGGAAACCGTGGCCGCCCGCATCGCAGGCGGTTTGCTGGGCCACTGGGCATGCTGGACCAGGACCGCGGTCGCACAGCTCAACCAGTGCCACGCCATCGTGAAGGCGGCATCCGGCGTTCCCGAGGAGATGCTGACTCAGGCGGCCGAGGTCACCGACTGCAATGCGGCCTTCTTCGACGCCGCCAACGCATTTGCCGGATGCATTGCGGGCATTCACGAGGTGCTGGCGCGCCAGGGATTGATGGCTGCCACCCGATGCCTCAACCCGAAAGAGGTCCTTTCCCCGGGACAGAGCCGCGAAATCGACCGCGTATACAACGCCTACCCCCATCTGAATGACGACGCTTTCGTCAAGCGGCATCTCGACGAATGGCTGGCGTAAGGGGTCGCGCCCGTGTGGGGCCGCCCGTGTGGGATCGGCGCCCTCGCCGGTCAAGGCAGCGCGGACGCCTCCTAGTGATGGTTCCCGCCCGCCTCTGATTCCGTCTGCTCCGTCTGCTCCTCCCTCTTTTCGCGGCGGCGGCGAGAGACTATGTGGAAGTACAGCACTTCTGATGCACCCATGGCGGCACATACAAACGTAAACGCGACTCCGAAGCGTGGGACGTAATATGGGGGCCCAAATGCATCATAAAAGAGCAACAGAAGCAGGTTGATGAACAGAGCCGTGGTTATCATCGTCCCCATAATGCCGCTTGCGACCGCTCCCATCACTCCGGGTGTCCTTGGATAAAAGAGCAAGCGGTAAAGGGCCACGCTTATGCCTCCCCCGAGCGCCATGCTCAAGGAGACCCATATCAGGACGAAGACTTTTGTCCACATCGCCGGCTTCTCGCCTCAACCGGTGGCCCCGGACGCACGGGCGCGTCAAGGCCGCCAAGTTTTCATGATACACCCGGCGGCGCGCCGTCAACGCATGGAATCACGATACTCCGTTATCAGCCGTGTGAGGACGACTTGAACCGGTGTTTGTAGAGCACATAGAACGACCAGTTGTTGAGATCGTCGCTGTTCTCACAGAAGAACAAGTATCCTGCCGCCAGCACCAGATCGTCTTGCTTGGTGAGCGGCACATCCACGCCGGCGCGCGGACTGAAATAGAACGGCTTTGTGCGCTGCTTTTCCACGATTCGGGGATCGAAACTGGTAAGGGGGAGATCAATTTTCACGACTGCTTCCGTGCTCAGGTCCAGGTATGCCCCAATGCCGCCCACGAACGGCCGCGTCCCTCTCAGCGAACGCCGGAAACGGTCCATCGCCCCCTCGCTCGGCTCGTAGACCGACTGGCCCCACGGGTAATACAAAATCCCCGTCGAAGCAAACCAGAATTTCCGCGAGAAATCTACGTGAAACATCGCGGGGATGCCCAAGGGATAATAGCGATCCTCATTGCGCACGGTCCCGAGAGACCCTCCGAACGTACACATCCACACCCACTTCGGGCTCAGCTCGCGGCCAAAACCGGCGTGCACGTCCCACAGACGGAGTTCGTCACGCCAATCCAGAAACGTCCGCGGCTCTTCCCAGCGCGGGAGAAGCTTCCCGAAAATGCCGTTGATCTGGCGGTCGATCTGCGCCTCGGAAGCCTCCAGCCGTGGCTGCACGTTCGCCATGCCAAAGACCACGAACCATTTCGAGAGCTCTTCCGTGCCGGCGCCCAGGGCTTCGGGAGCCGATGCCGCGCTGTCTCCCTCTTGATTCCCCATCTCGGCATGGCTCAAGGCGGCACAGACGAGCACTCCGAACAGAAGCAATCCCCGAAGACCCAGCGTCCGCGCGTATGAGCATACCATCCCGTAGAATCCTTTTCGCTTGCTGGAAAGACCCGTCTCCCTGGGAAAGCGAACGCCACGTCCCCCACGCCTATGGTAACGGTCTTCGCGGATTATATCAATCATTCGAGAACCCGGCCGCTCATCTCAACGGGTTTCGTTCTTCACGCCGTGACATGCGTCACCCCTCGCGCGTGTCAATACACCACGGCGCTGTATCAATTGCGGGACATCGGCGGAGGAGATGCCGTCGTAGCGGCGCCCGTCCCGTTCGGAGGCGGCGGCGCGGCTTTTACCTCGACCGTGTCGTCCGCGACGGCGCGCACCACATACGCGTAACGGCCGCGGGGAAGGCCTTGCTCGTGGGTGATGGCCTGAAAGATCACCGGCTCCTCGTCTTCGTCCGCAACGAAACGCAGGGCGACAGCTCCCGAACCGATTCCGCCTCCAGGAATGGTAATGGTGACGGGAGCGACCCGCCCCACGGCGTCCTGCGGGGTCCACCGCCGCTTCTGCGCCTCCCGCACTTCACGCCGGTGGGCCAGCCAGATGTCCACTGCAAAGGTCACGGCCCCGATGAGCAGCGCCAGCGATTTCACATGGAACCGCAGCAGGAGAAAGGTGAGCAGCAGACCGCCCAGCCCAAACGCCGTAAGGGTGACCACGACCGTGCGGAATGATATGCCTTCGACAAAACTATGCACGTCGCGGTGCTGGCGATGATACACCGCGTCTATTATGTCCCCCACATTGAAATTGAAAAAGCGTTTCTTGTGTTTGGTGGTGAGCTCTTCGCCAATCACCAACAGCGACATCATGGCGCCGATAAGCCCGAATGCCGCATACAACTGTACCCAGTCACCGAACATGATACGACAACCTTTCTGTTCAAGGATTATTGACGCGTCCGGCTCTTCTTCTTCCCGCATGTTGTTGAGAGTTCGTTTATTCAGCAAGGGGACGCGTGGGCGGCAGCCAGAAATTCCTGTTCTTACACAGAAGACCACGAAAAGGGGGCGGCCGCCTTCAGCCGGACACACCTCCACGCTGCCTATGAATTCCCCGCATATGCCGAAAGTTCCCGCAGACTGGTCAGGACAATCCAGACGGAAGTCCCGCAATCAGGAAAGTGCGGACTGCGCGACGGAGGCCAGACGGCAAGAACCCGCCGCTTGCTCTTCACGACGAAGCTGGGCAAAAGCTTGCGCGGCGCATGTGGGACAGTATCCGTGACTGACGGGCTCATCCGGCAGCAACGCGCCGCGCGGTTCACACCACCGTTTGCCGACGCGAATCTGTTTGCAGACACAACATTGTACGGTCATTTGTTCAACCTCGTTCGGGTGTGTGGCAGTGCTTCGATGCCTTCCTTCGTGAAGCATCTACCATGCCAGCAGCGGGGTTCGGCAACGACTTCTGTGTAACTACTTTCAAATAAATGAGTTGCTATATACAGGCAGGCCAGGAACGGTTTGAGGATTTCATAGTTTGCGCTGTTTCAAACAAGGAAAAAGGTGCCGGGTTCATGCCAAGAAATGGCGCCCCGCCGGGGTATGGGGGCGGGGATGCCCGATTTCGAGCAGCGCATGAGCAGAGCAATCCGGCGCTCGCCGCTTGAAACTGGAATGCCTTTCAGAGTATACAGCGGGAGGAGAAATGTATCGTCCCCGGGGCGTTGACCGTTTTATGATCGAATTGACCGGTATCACGAAGTACTATGGGCAGATTCCTGCCGTCGAGGACGTATCGTTCTCGGTGGGGGCCGGCGAGATCATCGGGTTCCTGGGACCTAACGGGGCCGGCAAGACCACTACCTTGCGCATCCTCACGGGATTTACCTGGGCTTCCCGCGGCTCGGCGAAGATTGCTGGGCACGACATCAACCAACACCCCATCGAGGTAAAGCGGCGCGTGGGCTATCTCCCCGAGAACGTGCCGCTGTACCGCGAAATGGTTGTGCGCCGATTCCTGGCATATGTTGCGGAAATAAAAGGGCTTAGAGGCAAGAAACGGTCTCACGAGGTCTCCCGCGTGATGGAACGTTGCGGATTGGCGCATATGGCCGGGCGGACCATCGGCAATTTGTCTAAGGGCTATCGGCAACGCGTGGGCCTGGCCCAGGCGCTTATCGGCAACCCTCCCGTATTGGTCCTCGACGAACCCACCGTCGGACTCGACCCGCGGCAGATCATCGAGATTCGCGAGATGATCAAGTCTCTGGCCAACGAGCACACGGTACTTCTCAGCACGCACATCCTTCCCGAAGTCGCCATGGTCTGCGAGCGGGTCGTGATCATCAACCGCGGCCGCATTGTTGCCCAAGACAGCATGGAAAACCTCGCGGGCGTCAGCGGAGACAAACGCATTTTCGACGCGGACATCCTGGGCGACGAAACCGCCGTCCGCATCACGCTGTCCCAAGTGCATGGCGTACGCGACGTGGCGGCCGAGACAAAAGGCCGCTACCGCATCACGACGGACCCCGATGACCGCATGGGCGTGCTGCTCACCGCGGCGCTGGTCCGAGCGAATCACGGGGTCGAGAACCTCCGCGAACGCACGCGCACCCTGGAGGACGTCTTCATCGAGGCCATCGGGGCCGACGAGGGAGACGCCCCATGAGAAACACCTGGGCCGTATGCAAACGCGAGTTTCTGAGCTATTTCATTACCCCGGTGGGCTACGTGGTGGTCGGCGTGTTCGCTGTGCTCTCAGGGCTCGGGTTCGCGGCATCCTTCCTCGGCTATGCGCGGGCGACTCTTACGCCGTCAGCATACGGCTACGTAGGCGTGCCGGATTTCGAGGAGAACTTGCTGAGCCCGTTTCTCGTCTTCTGCGGCCTGCTCATCATGTTCATCGGTCCCCTGGTGACCATGCGGCTGCTGGCCGAGGAGAAAAACCGGGGAACCGCCGAATTGTTGTTGACGTATCCTCTTCGCAACGCCGAGATCATTTTCGGCAAGTACGGCGCGGCCCTCGGCATGCTGCTGGTCATGATGGCAGTGGTGTCCGTTCAAATGGGCGTTGTATGGTATTTTGTGCCCTACGTCGAGCCGGCCGTGCTGGGATTCGGCGTCGTGACGGTCTTTCTGATGGGCGCGGCCTTCCTCAGCATGGGGCTGTTTGTCTCCTCCATCACGCGCAACCAGGTCACGGCGGGCACCGCAACCTTTGGCTTGTGGTTTGTCTCCTACGTGCTTGGCTCGCTCAGCAAGGACCTTCCCGACGCGATCCCTCTGCCGGAGGCTTGGCCTTCCTGGGCGCAGACGGCCGCGAATTTCGCATTCAGCGTGTTCCGGGCCATTGCCACGGAGCTGCCCCTCGATGTTCACGCGCAGGACATGGCCCAAGGAATCTTTCAACCTGAAGATATCCTCTATTATGTCCTGTTCTCGGCCTTTTGGCTCTTCTTGACGTTCCGGGTCCTCGAAACGCGGTTGTGGAGGACCTGAACCGATGAAGAACGTGCGTCTTCTCTTTGGAATTCTTGCGCTGGCGGGCCTCGCCATCGCCCTGAACGTGGTGGTGTTCAAACGCGAACCGTTCTCGTTTGCCGTGCTGATGCCCTTGTGCTTCGGAATGCTCTGCGCCCTTGCGTGGATCGGCATCGGCATCAGCAACATGGTCGAGTCCTTCGAACGAGGGAGAACCGTCAACGCGGTGAACGCCATCGTGGCATCTCTCGCGTTCCTCGGCATCTGCGTTGTCCTGTTCGCGTTCGTGAAACACGCCGGCTATTCGTGGGACCTCACGCGCGAGGGCCGCAAGCCCCTCAGCGAGCAAACCGTCCAATTGCTCCGCGGGCTGGACAAGGAGGTGGCGGTATTCGGAATCTTCAAGAGGGTCGGCGACCGGGACCTTCAAATCCGCCGCGAGAAAACACGCCGTTTTCTCGACCGCTGCCAGATGCACACCTCGAACCTGCGTATCGAGTTTTTTGACCCCGAACTGGACATACTCAAGAAGGAAAGCCTGCAGCTCTCGAATCTCTCGCCTCAGGGCGCGCTGGTGCTCAAGTGCGGCACGCGCGAGCGGGTCATCAATTTCTCCGACGTCAACGACCGTCTCGAAGAGGGCGCGTTCACGCAGGCCCTGATCTATGTGGCGCGTGACTCCCAGCCAAAGCTGTATTTTCTTTCGGGCCACGACGAACCGTCCCTGGCCAGCATGTCCGAGCTGTCCGCCCGCCTTAAAGAAGAATCGTATGTGGTCGAGGAATTCACCCTGAACGTGCTCGATCCGCAGATCCCCTCGGACTGCAGCGTGCTGGTGATCAACGGCCCGAAAGGCGACCTGCAATTGCCCGAGGTGAAAGCGATTCAAGACTACCTGAAGCGAGGGGGCCGCATGCTCGTTCTCCTCGAACCATGGCGAATCGTCTCGAGAGGCGTCGAACACTTTCTTCCCATGCTGCGTCAAGATTACGGAATCGATATTGGAACGGACATCATTCTCTCGCGCGCCAAGACCACGCAGGAGATGGTTCTGTCGGTTTTCACGCCGGATTTCGGGCTCATCGGAATCAGCGCGCCCGACATTCCGCGCCGGGGCTCGTACAACGAATCGCATCTTATCACGCGGGGATTCGACCAGAACATGATGTTTTCGCTGTCGCGCAGCGTCAATCTGCTTCCCGAATTGCCCAAAGGCGTAGCGGGAGAAACCCTCCTCTATACCCTGCCCGGCACCTGGGCCGAAACCAATCTGGACCTGCTGTTCGAACAAAAGCGGGCCAATCCCGACGACCAGGACTTGAAGGGCCCCTTCGGCGCTGCCGCTGCCGTGACGGCCGCCACCGACGTCCAGATGGCGGACACGGAACGCACGCTCGACACCCGTATCGTCGCGGTGGGAGACCAGGATTTCATCTCCAACGACGGAATCCGTGTGGTCGGCCATTGGAATTTCCTCTTGAACAGCCTGGCGTGGCTGACCGAGAACGAGGACCTGGTCGGGGTGCGTCCCGCGCGGCAGGAAGATCCGCCGCTGCAGCTCACGGTGAACGAGGAACGGGCCATCGCGTGGATCACGATCCTCGGCGCGTTTCAAACGATTATTATCATTGCAATCGCAACGTTCGCGCTGCGGAGAAAGTATCAATGAGCCACCGTGCCGCCATAGCGCTGCTTGCGGTTTTCGCGGTGCTGTGCGGCGCATACTGGATGATGCTGCGCCACGAAGAAAGCAGCCGCCAGGCCACGGCTGCCGCCGGGCGCGTCTTCGATTTCGAACCGGAAGCCCTGCGCAGAGTGTCTATTCAAGTCGAGGACCGCAGCCCGACTGTCGGCGTTACGGAAGGCGGCGGCCTCTGGCGCATTGTCGAGCCGCACGAACTCGACGCGCAGAACGAGGTCTGGACCAAAATCGCCGTCAACCTGGCCGAATTGCATCGCGAACGCACCATCGAAGAATCGCCCAAAGACCTCGCTCCGTATGAACTGAACGACCCCCGTCTCCAAATCGAGTTCAACACGGAGGACGGCCAATCGCACCGGGTAATCTTCGGCAAGATAGGGCCCATGCAAGTCAACCGCTACGCGCAGGTCGACGGCGGCGCGGTCATTCTGACGCCTCACAACCAGTATGCGCAATTGAACCGGCAACTGCTCGACCTGCGGCAGCGCTACATTTTCAACGTGGGCCCGGAAGGCATTACCCGCATCGAGTTCGTCAGAATCCGCCAGCCCGAGGAAAACGCGCCCAAACCACAGGGCGCCTACCCAATCGAGGAACTGGGCAAGGTCGTCGTCCAGCAGGCCGGCGAAAACGACTGGCGCATGCTCGAACCGTTCGAGGCCAACGCAAACAACGCGTTGGTGCTGGGCCTGGCCAAAGAACTCCAGTTCGCGGTCGGACAAGAATACGTGGACGCACCCGAGAACCTCGATGACTTCTTCCTGAATCCCCCCGGCGCGCGCATCACCGTCTATTCGGGAGGCGGCAGCGCGCCCCAGACCTTGTATATCGGCGGAGGAACCCGCACAGGCGACAAGGATATGTTGTTCGCGAAACGGGCCGATGCCCCAACGGTGTTTCAGATCGACGGCGCCATTTACGGCTATTTCCCCAAGACGCCCGACGCATATCGCGAGAACCGCCTGCTGTCCCGCAGCGCATTGGCGCTCAAACGCGTCGATTACCAGGCAGGGGATGTGAACCTCACCCTCGAGAAGGACGACCAGAAGCGTTGGCGCATCACCCAGCCGGTCCAGGAAGCGGCTGACCAGGAGATGGTCTCGGGTTTCATTTCGACCCTGTTGAAGATCCGCGGCGAATCCTTCCCGCCGATTTCAATCGTCGATGCGGGGCTTGACAAGCCCGCCGTCATGTTGAAGCTGGCGTTCGAAAACGACAACGCGCCCGTGCTGATCAGGATCGGCAAGACCACCGAAGACAAGAAAATGAATTATGCGACTCTCGACACAGGGGTGATCACCCTAGTGCCCACGCAACACGCCGCCGCCATCACGCGCGAACTGTTCGATTTCCGCGAGAAGCGCATCTTTGAGATTGCCCCGGACGCCGTGAAGCGCGTCGCACTCCGGTTCGAAGACGTCGACTACGCATTCACAAAAGACCGCCGCTGGAACGTCGAGCAGCCCGCCGAAAAGATCTGGGACAGCCAAGACGACGCCAAGGCGCTTGTGGAAGCGGTTGCCCGGGTCGACGCCTCCGGCATGGCCGCTTCCGAAACCCCGGCAGACTTGGCCCCCTACGGCCTGGACAGTCCCCTCATGATCTTGACCGTCGAGACGGCCAGCGAAAGCGGCGAGACCGCAACAGCCGGGCCGTTCCGCATCGGAGCTGCCGTCCCCGACCAGACCTACCTGCGGTTCGCCACCGTCGAAGGACGCCCCGAAATCTTTTACGTCAACCAGTCCGTTATCGACAAGGTTCGCGAAGCCTTGAAAGGCGTCCGAAACCGGTAAGCGCACAGAGACGGACACACGCGGGCTTCCCCCGTCCCTACTATCCCTTGTTCCTCTTCGCGGCGAACCAGGGCGCTTGACCGTCCCTCAGGCCAATCACAACCTGAAGAATGCCTTGGCGTTTTCGCGCAGAAGGCGTCCGGCGAGCCACATCGCCCGCGCCTGATCCAGTGTCCCTTGCGCCATCCGTTCTGCCAGCACTTCAGCCACAAGGCGCCGGGCGATGGCGCAGTGGCCATACGCTCCCTCGACATAATTGGAGTCGCCCCCGGCGGCGAAGATCTTGTTGGCGGGGATGGTGTCGAGCCATTCGTGCAGGGTGCGCTTGAAAACATGAGGGGAAATGGCCTGGACCCAGCACAAGTCGGCATAGACGTTGGCGAAATACTTCGCCATCGTGGCCAGCTCGCCCGTAAACGGATATCCCGCGTGGAAAAGGTCAAACCGCGCGTCCTGGTATTCCATGATGACGTTGGCGAGCAGCGTGGGGTCGCTGTTGGCGATGTAGTTGCCGTTGCCCTCCTGCAACCCTGTGTGGATCTGAATGGGCAGGTTGCGTCCGGTGGCACGTTCGATCAGGGTCCGGGTCATGAAATCCTGAAGCGGCTTGAGGTCCTCGAACGCGAGTTCCTGGCTCTGGCTTAACCAGATGCGGTCAAATGCGCGCGCGGCCTCGGCTTTACTGACGCGGTCGAATCGGAGCGTGCGGCGGTAGGCCAGGAAGATCTTGACGGCGGCGATGCCCTGTTTGAAGAATGCGTCCAGAGCGGCTTCCTGCGCGGCAAGCAACTGGTCGAGGGTCTGGATGCTGCGCGCGGATTCTTGTTCGAGCTGCTCGAGTTCCGCGCGTGTGCCGGGAATCGCGTAATGGTCCAGTATCGGAACGGCACGGAAAAAGGCCTTGTCGACCGCCACGGGTTGGCCAGGCCACGTAATCACCAGGCTGCATTCGATATTTGCCTTGTCCTTCAGGACGGTGCGGTACCATCCGGGTTTTCGGGCCTCGTTGATCCGGCGCGACAATTCCGCATAGGTGCGCTCGTTGATATCGCCGATGCCGAACAGGTCAGCCATGTAGGCGGTCATGGCCTGTCCGTAACCCGTGGTCTTGACGAACGGCCAATACGGGGCCATGAGTCCCCAGCGCTCTTCCAACGACAACCCGCTGCTCGGATTGCGCATTTTCTCGAGTGCCTCGCGCGACATGCCCGCGGACACCAGGTCCGACGAGACGTAATGCTCGAAGAAATCGAAGAAGCTCCAGCTGCGGCCGGTCAGGGTGGATTCGTCGGGCAGGTGTTCGTGGGTGTCTACAAGCGGAATAGCGGCGATGGCTTCGTGAAGCGCCGTGAAGGCGGCCGTCTCTTGTGGCATGAAGGGACCTTTCTTTCCGTGGGCGTTTCTTGCGCAAACCGGTGCGCGGCTCCATGGTACACGAAGCGTCACTCGATGTGGAGTGAAGGTGCGCGCGGGCCGACAATCAGACCAGGCGAAGCGGAGCCGGACCGCACCCGGGCCGGCGCTCCTCTGCCCGCTGGCGCCGGTTCCGGCAGCGCCTCTGATTCATGCGTTGCCTCTGGGAGTAATCAGACGGATATCGGCGTCGAGGCCAAGCCGGGTCTTGAACTCGTCCTGGATCTCGTTCTGCAGGTCCGTGAGCATCCATATCACGTCCCTGAACAGCTGGCTGCTCATCTCGATGGCGACGACGACGTGCCGCTCGGCGACTTCGACGTGGAACCGGTGCCCCGCGGCACGGGTCTGAGCAAGTACCTCAGCGATCTGGCACTCATACAGCGGCGCTTCGCGCACCCGGAGCCGCCCATCGAGCCGCGGACCCGGCTCAAGAATGGCACCCGTGCGCCCGCACGGACACTTCTCGCGGCGGATCGTGCAGGCGAGCCGCGTACGGTAACGCAACAAGGGCACGGCTTCACGCCCCAGGGTGGTGACCACGAGCTCTCCGTCTTTCGTCTCGACAAGGAACTGATCCTCGTTCACATGAAAATGCCCCTGGTCGCACTCGATGCAGAACCCCGGGTCCAGCACCTCCTCGATGCCGAAATTACACCGGACAGAGACCAGCAGCCCGGCCTCGAATGCCTGGCGCGCCTCAGGCGTGACGGGCCGGGACAACAGGACGGTTCGCAGATGGAATGAGGGGGGATCGATGCGGCGGCGGTCCATTGCCTCCATGAGTTCGCGGGCGTTGTCCGGCGTGGTGACGAGCATGGTGGGCCGGTAACTCTGCAGCATGGCCAACTGCGAATCGATGTGGAACGGTTCTTCGGCGATGACCGAAGCCTCGATCGTCTCCGCGCCCATGACATACCCCGAAGCGCCCCGGTATACCCCGCTGCCGAGACAGACCTGGATGACGTCGTTCGGGGTCACGCCGCTGGCGGCGAGCTGGCGCGCCACCAGCCGCCCCCACAGGGCAAGGTCGTTGCGCGTATGACCCATAACCAACGGCTTGCCCCGGAACCCAAGAGCGGGGTGGAGCCGGACAACCTCGCGCAGGGGCAGCGCGAACATGCCATAGGGGAACCCCTCGGCCAGATCTTCGGGCGTAGTGAAAGGCAGCCGGTCGACGTCTTCGAGCGACTCGGCCGAGACGTTGCCAATCCGCTCGCGATATCGGCGGACGTTCCGTTTCAGGCGGGCGAGAAGCGCCTGCAGCCGCTCGAGCTGGAGCTGCTCGAGCTCGTCTCGAGCCATCATCTCGTACCGCCGGTCAAAAACCTTCATTCCCAGACCTCCTTGTATCCTTTGCCGAGGTAGGCCCGCTTCACCCCCGAGTTGCGCATGAGTTCGAGGGATTCCCCCTCGAGGATGATCTCGCCCGTTTCCATCACGTAGGCCCGATCCGCGATCCCGAGCGTAGCCGCGGCGTTCTGCTCGACCAGAAACACGGTGACCCCGAGGTCCTTCATCTTCACGATCTCCGCGAACACCTCTTTGGCCGCCATGGGGGCAAGCCCCATCGACGGTTCGTCGAGCAGCAGCATCTTAGGCCGCGCCATCAATGCGCGGCCCAGCGCCAGCATCTGCTGTTCCCCTCCGGAAAGCGTGCCCCCCAACTGGTGGATGCGCTCGGCCAGCCGGGGGAAACGTTCGAGGACCACCTCGATGTCCATGCGCCGGTAAGGGTTGTGGTAGCCGCCGATGAGCAGGTTCTCGCGCACCGTCATGTCGGCGAAGATCTGGCGGCCTTCTGGAACAAGCGCCATCGCATTGCTCACGCAGCGCCAGGCGGGCAGTCCCTGGGCGTGGCGACCGTTGACCAGGATTTCGCCGCGCCACGGGCGAAGCAGGCCCGCCAAGGCCTTCAACAGGGTGGTTTTCCCTGCCCCGTTGGCCCCCAGAAGCCCGACTATCTCCCCCGCGCAGACGTGCAGGCTGATGCCGCGCACCACCTCGAGGCTGCCGTAGCCGCATCTAAGATTTTTGACTTGCAGTAACATGCGTAAAATCGCTGCCCAAGTACACCGCGATCACATGAGGATCGTTCTGGATGGCTGCCGGCGGGCCTTCAGCGATCACGGCGCCGTTGTCCAGCACAAGGATCTCGTCCGAAATGTCCATGACGAGCGACATGTCGTGTTCGACCAGGAGAACGGTGGTCCCGGAGTCCCGGATCTTGCGTATCAGTTCTCCGAGCTCGTCGGTCTCGCTCATATTGAGGCCGCTGGCCGGCTCATCCAGCAACAGAAGGTCCGGATTCGTAGCCAGGGCACGCGCGAGCTCGACCATGCGGCGCTGCCCGAAGGGAAGCGCGCCCGCCATCCTCGACGCGCAGCGTGCGAGGCCGACGTAGTCGATCCGCGCCATTGCCGCGTCTCGAATGGCGCGTTCTTCCCTGCGTTGCCCCGGCGTTTTCAAACAGCACCCGGCGAACTCGCGCCGCGTACGGCAATGTTGGCCCACCATCACGTTCTCGAGCACGCTTATCTGAAGAAACAGGCTCGGATTCTGAAACGTGCGCGCCACACCCGCCTGTGCGATCTGGTAGGGCTTGAGCCCGCCGATGTGCTTTCTCTTGAAAGTCACGCGGCCCGTTTCCGACTTGAGCAAGCCGGAAATCACATTGAACAAAGTGGTCTTTCCGGCGCCGTTGGGGCCGATGATCGCCTTGATCTGGCCCTGGTCCACATCGAACGAAACGTGGTTCACCGCGACCACGCCCCCGAAGGCCCGGCGCACGTCTTCTACTTCAAGCAGCGCCATGTTCGCTCCTTGCCCCCGCGAACCAGCGCCCCGACAACCGGCGAATGAGCTGCCCCAGCGGCTTGAACGGCCCCTCCGGCGCCAATGAAATGATCGTGATGAGAATCGCTCCAAACACCGCATTGTCGTAAGTGCCGAACCACCCGCGCAACGAAAAGAAGTTGAGGACGGTGCTCACGACGGTCGCGCCCCACAGGTTCGTCATACCGCCGGCCGCCGCCAACGCCACGTAACGGACCGACCGCAGCGCGCTGGCTTCGGAGGGGTTGATCCCGCCGGTGTAGTGCGTCAACAACACCCCGGCCATCGCCGCAAGCAGCGCGCTGACCACAAACGCTTTCAGTTTGTACCGGGCCGTGTTGATGCCCATGGCATTCGCCGCGGTTTCGTGATCGTGAATGGCGCGCAGCGCGCGTCCCACGCGGGAATGCACCAGATTTCGCAAAAGGGCGATCAGCACCAACGTGATACCACACGCGATATAGTAATTCTGGACGCGCACCGCGCTCTTGCCGGAGATGGCCAGAACGCCGCCGAACGACCATTCCGGTACTCCCACAATCCCGTCCGTGGTCCCGGTAATCGTGCTGCCCAGAATGATCTTGTACACGATCAGGCCGAAGCCCAGCGTCGCCATCGTAAGGTAGTGCCCTTTGAGCCGCAGCGCCGGATAGCCGATCAGGCAGGCGGCAACGGCGGTAGCCGCCATGGCGGCCACAAAAGCCGCCCACGGCGATACGTTCAGCACGTTGCTGCCATACAAGTCCTGTTTCACGACGAATACGCGGGCCTGCATCAGCCAGCGGCCCAAGACGGCCGCCTGGAACCGGGAGAAGTCGTACGTGGTCAGCACAGCCGTGGTATACCCTCCGATGGCAAAGAAGGCCCCATGGCCCAGCGACACCTGTCCCGCGTACCCCATCACGAAACACAGTCCGACCACGACGATGGCGTAATAGAGGGACATCGTGAGCTGCGTGAGATAATATTCCTTGCCAAGCGCCCGGAGGATAAGCTGCGCTGCGACAAGCGCGACGATAAGCACCACGATTCCTATTATGGGCCTGAATTTCACGCTAGAATTCCCTGACACTCTCGCCCGCGGGCCTGCCCAGCAGCCCGTGCGGACGCACAAACAAGACCAGCAGCAAAATGGCGAACGCCGTCACGTCGTTGTAAGCCGCCGGCAGTACGCTCACGCTGAATGCCTCCAACACCCCCACCAGCAGCCCGCCCAGCACGGCAGCCATCGGATTGCCCAGTCCGCCCAGGATGGCTGCGGAGAAGCCTTTGATCGCCAGCCCGCTGCCCATTTCATAGTGGGTCATCGTAATCGGTGAAATCACGCAGCCGGCCATCGCGCCCAACGCCGCGCTCAGGACAAAGGACAATGTCCGCATGTTCGGGATGTTGATGCCGGCGAGCATGGCGGCCTCGGGATTCGACGAACATGCGCGCATCGCCCGGCCGCGCATCGTGTACTTCAGGAATCCGTGCAGAAGAACGACGGTAACCCCGACCGTGGCCAACACCCACAGCACTTGCGGCGAGATCGCCGCCCCGAACAAGTGGACCGATGAGATCTCGTTGCCCGTGAAGTAAGGAAGAGACCGCACCTTCTCGTCCCACACGTGCAACGCGGCTTCCTGTATGACGATGGACAACCCGATCGTGATGATCACCATGTGCAGCAGCGAGTGCCGCCGCAACCGGCGAAAGAACACCAGCTCAAGCAGGCCCCCCACCAACGCGACGATCAACACCGCGGCCGCCACCGCCACCGGCAACGGCAGGAAAAAAGCCAAGGTAACCGCCACCATGCCGCCCAGCATGACGAACTCGCCTTGGGCGAAGTTCAAAATGCCTGTCGCGCTATAGATCAAGTTGAACCCGATGGCTACGACCGCATAGATACTGCCCTTCGTGATGCCGGACAGAAAATACTGCAGTATGAGATCGCCTTGTCTCATTCTATTCCCGTGTGGCAGGAAGCCCCGGCTTCGCTTCGCCGGGGCTTCTTTACAATACCCCGTAGCGTCACCCTATGTTCGTGACGTTCCGGCCTACTTCTTGTACAGACTGAATTTGCCGTCTTTTACCGTCATCATGTCGAAGGCATCGAGACCCAGCCCCGTGTGGTCTTCCGGCGAGAAATTGAAAATCCCTGCCGTGCCCGCGAACCCTTTCAGGCTCTCGATGGCGTCACGGACTTTGTCGCGGTCGATCGAACCGGCCTTCTTGATGCCCTCCACCACGACCGTCAACGCATCGTATGCGTGGCCGCCGAACGTGCTCACGTTCTCTTCGTACTTGGTCTCGTAGTCCTTCTTATAGGCTGCCAGCAACGCCTTCTGCGGGTGGTCGTCGGGCAGTTCACCAACCACCAGGAGCCGGCCCGCCGGGAACAGCGTCCCTTCCGCCGCAACGCCCGCCTGTTCCACGTATTTCGGGTTGCCAAAACCGTGGCTCTGGAACAGCGGCACATCCAGGCCGATCTGCTTCATATTCTTGGCCACAATGGATTGCGCCGGCACGATCGACCAGTTCACCACGGCTTGCACCCCTGCCGTACCCTTGACCTTGGTCAGAATATCGGTCAGGTCGGTCGCCTGCTTGTCATACACTTCGTTGACCAGGATCTCGATGCCGTGGTCCGCGGCCGCCGCCTCGAGCTGCAGCTTGCCTTGGTTGCCAAATCCATCGTTGCTGGTGACGACGGCTATCTTGCTGATGCCAAGGTCCTTCATGATGTTGTAAATCCACGTGACCGCCTGGCTGTCTTTTTGCGGGGTCTTGAACACGTACTTGGCTACGGGGTTCGTGATGGACTCGGCCGCCGCGCACGAGACCAGGATCATCTTGTTCTCCTCGCACAGCCCTTTGATCTGCATCGTTTCGCCGGTCGTCGAGGGCCCGATGATCGCAAGAACCTGTTCTTCTTCAATCAGTTGCTTGGCAAACGAGACCGCCTTCTCCGGGCTTCCCTGCGTGTCTTTCACGATCACCTGGATCTTGCGCCCCAACACCCCTCCCGCGGCGTTGATCTTCTCCTCAAGCATCTTGACCGTCTTCTCCTCGGGAGCGCCGAGAAACGATGCGGGTCCCGTGACGGAAAAAAGAGCGCCAATCTTGATCGGCTTGGCGCTGGCGGCAGCCGCCGCGCTCTTCTGAAACGAAACAACGCCCAACAACATGCACAGCCCCATTGCGATAATCACTGCCCTCTTCATGCCACACCTCCTCTTTGCGAATTCCCCGTGACTGTTCGATCGAGTTCCACCCAAACCGCAATGCGGAAAACACAGGACAGAGTCCGTAAGCTTGCCAGAATACCGGCCCTCTGTCAACTTAAACTCATTTTAAGCGGTTTTCCAGTATTACACGGGACTTCCGGAAGCCGCCCTCTTCCGCTCGGTTCGGCGCGGCGGGCTCTCTCAGCACGATGTCAAAGGTTGATGCGCAATCAGGTTAGGGCAGCTGCGTTTGACTTGCCTGGCGCCCATTTGCTACACTGCGTCTTTCGAATCGAATCAACGCCTCGTGTCAGTACGCATCGAAGACAGCCGGCGGCCCTGGTGGCCTTAAAAATCGCCTGCCGAGACAGCGGAGCACGACGGAAGCAGAACACGCATTCTGTCCCGCACCGTCTTCGACCGTGCGGGATTTTTTTGTGAGGCGAGAGAAGGGAGGTGACTGCTCTTGGCTAAGCTGGAAAAAGTGGAAGCTGTGGCCGAAATCAAGCAGCGTATCGAAGGAAGCCAGATCGTCATCCTGACGAAATACATCGGCATGAACGCGAGTCAGGCCACTAACTTGCGCGCGAAACTGCGCAATGCCAAGGTCGGGTTCAAAGTTTTCAAAAACACGCTGGCGAAACGCGCGTTGGACGAGCTCAACCTGTCCGACGCCGCGAGGTACCTCGAGGGCCCGATCGCCTGGGCGTTTTCGGATGACCCCGTGGCGCCCGCCAAACTCCTGGCGGACTTTGAGAAAGAAGTGCCCGCGGTGAAGATGAACGGCGGCATTCTCGAGGGGAAGGTCGTTTCGCTCGAGCAACTGAAGGCCCTTGCCGAACTGCCGCCGCGCGAGGTGGTCCTTGCGCAGGTCGTCGGCACCATCGCCGCGCCGTTGCGCAATTTCGTGGGCGTGCTCAACGCCGTACCCCGCAACCTGGTCAATGTGCTTGACCAGATTCGCAAACAGAAAGAAGAAACTGCAGAAACCGCCGCATGAAACTCGAGCGGCGTAAACGTGACAGGAGTTACGAGGAAATGGCAGACAAATTGACAGCGATTATCGATGAGATCGCAGGGCTTTCGGTGCTCGAACTGAGCGAACTGATCAAAGCCCTCGAAGAGAAATTCGGCGTGACGGCCGCAGCCCCCATGATGATGGCCGGCGTTATGCCTGCCGCGGCGGGCGCCGAAGCCGCCGCCGACGAAGGCCCCAGCGCATATGACGCGATCCTCAAGGAAGTGGGCTCGCAGAAAATCCAGGTTATCAAAGAAGTGCGCGCCATCACCGGCCTTGGCCTCAAAGAAGCCAAGGAACTCGTGGACGGCGCCCCCAAGCCCGTTAAAGAAGACTGCAGCGAAGAAGAAGCCAAAGAGATCAAGACAAAGCTCGAGGCGGTCGGCGCAGTCGTCGAACTCAAAGGCAAGTGAGCCGGCTGTCCGGCTTCGAATAATCCGCGGCAGCTCCCCAGGGGGCTGCCGCGTGCCTTGTATCCCGCCGCCGTCTCACCCGAAGGTGCGCTGCAATCCCACCACAACGCCCTGGACCTGCACGTCCCGCGCCGGGACCCTGATCGGCTGCATGGCTGCGTTCGCGGGGCGCAATTCCACCATGTCGCCCTGCGCATAAAAGTGTTTGACGGTCGCTTCGTCATTCACGAGCGCCACGACAATGTCGCCTCTTCGAACCCGGCGCTGGGGGTCGACGATGATCGTGTCCCCCTCCAGGATCCCGTCCTCGATCATGCTATCTCCCTGTACGCGAAGCGCATAGCCGCCTTCGACGCCCAGGGCCGGAGCCACGGGGATGGTGTCCTCGATGTTCTCTTCGGCCAGAATCGGGATGCCCGCCGCGATCCGGCCGACCAAGGGCACCATGGTAGCGCCAGCCCCGTACAAGCCCGCCGCGCCTTCTCCCGTCACCCGGATCGAACGGGCCTTGGAAGTCCGTTCGATGCAGCCTTTGCGCTCAAGGGCCACGAGGTGGTCGTTCACACCGTTGGTCGAAGAGATGTTAAACCGCCGCCCGATCTCGGCGATGGTCGGGGGCATGCCGTTGTCGCGTATGCAACGGACAATGAAATGCAGTATATCTGCCTGACGGCGCGTCAATCCCTTTGCCATGCGGCCTCCTCGCGCCCTGCTGACCCCGCAGCCGTGACCCTCGGGGCGCGTTTCTGAATTCTTTTTCAGGATTTTACCCAAATACTGAACATCTGTCAAGGCATAGGGGGCTCTCTGAGGCGATGCCCGGGAACAGGCGGCGCCGAGCGTGCTACCTTCCCGCGGCTTCGTGTTTGTCGATGTCGTGTTTCTTGAGGCGGTATTGCAGGGTCTTGTAGGTAAGACCAAGCAATTCAGCAGCTTCTTTGATGCGGCCGCCCGAACGGGCGA
>Ga0209606_1000382_pt1 | contig 67611 bp, 52 predicted proteins | sample AD_UKC057_MetaG_FD_184412 | JGI IMG/M metagenome (GOLD analysis project Ga0209606, IMG submission 184412) | Active sludge microbial communities of municipal wastewater-treating anaerobic digesters from USA - AD_UKC057_MetaG (SPAdes) (version 2) | ecosystem: Engineered > Bioreactor > Anaerobic >...
TCTGTAAAACGCTCCAGCACTACCGTGTCCCCGTCCATGTCATTGGTGTACATCGTCGGCTTGAGCAGTATCTTCAACGACACCCCCACCGCCCGTTTGTAGTGTACCTCCGTGGCCTTGGGGTGCCTATGAACTCCCAGCACGCCTCGCTCCTTCAGCGCCTTGGTGTCCCACGCCAGGTCGGGGTCGTTGTTCGGATTGGCAGGGCCAATCGTGAACTCACCCTCAGGGTTGTAAGTCCCGGCGCTGAACAGCGTGAACTCGTCTCCGGGTAACAGGGCATCACCCGTGATGGTCACCTCGAGGGTGCCCCCCGCGGTGAAAGTGCCAATACCGGCGACCTGGTCCGAAAGCTCACTGCCACCATTCCGATTCACTTCCACCTTCGTCGTGCTGCCACTGTCGAGCGTCACGTTGCCCCCCACCCCCAGCGTGCCTATCCCCGACTGCCCCGGCGAAAGCACCCCGCCGCTCTCTACCGCAATCGCCCCCACTTTCCCAATCCCGCCCAGCGTCCCACCGTTGTTCACCGTCACCGTCCCCGACCCATTGATGCTATCGCTGGCATTGGCCATCAATGTGCCGGCGTTCAGCGTGAGGCCAAAATTCTCGCTGTTCGCGTCCACAATCGTCGTGGTCGAGGCGTCGGTCTTGGTGTCCAGGATGTCCCCCGTCACCGCCAGGTTCGCTGTGTAGTTGCCGCTCTGGTCCCCACTCAACGTCACCCCGCTGATGTTGACCGCAATGTCCGTGCCCACGTTCCGATCTGCAAACACGCCCGTGGCCGTGCCCCCCGCTGAAACGGAGTCTCCCGTGTAGGGCGTCCCGTCATCAGTCGGCCCGCCCGGAGCTTCTGCTGCCAGCAACCCCGCTGTCCCATTCACTGTCACCGCCGTCGTGCCGTCGTAGAATCTGTCCACTGCGCTCAAGCCGGTGATCGTCAAGGCCTTCGGCGTAATGTTGGCCGTCAAGCCGGTCGGCTGCGTCAGCGTGTAATTGCCCTTGTCGGTGCCGTTCAGCGTCATTGTGGCGGTAACCGGCTTGCCGGTGCCGACATTCTTGTCCGCGAACGTGCCGCTGGTGGCGCTGCCCAGCGTCACGCTGTCGCCGCTCACCGCGCCGCTCAACGCTGCCCCGCTGATCGTGGCGTCCGTCGTCCCGTCATACACCTTGCTGGTCACCGTCGCGCCCGTCACCGTCAGCGCCTTGGCCGTGATCGTGCCGGTCAACGTCGGCTGCGTCAGCGTGTAATTGCCCTTGTCGGTGCCGTTCAGCTTCATTGCGGTGGCAACGGTCTTGCCGGTGCCGACATTCTTGTCCGCGAACGTGCCGCTGGCGGCGCTGCCCAGCGTCACGCTGTCGCCGCTCACCGCGCCGCTCAACGCTGCCCCGCTGATCGTGGCGTCCGTCGTCCCGTCATACACCTTGCTGGTCACCGTCGCGCCCGTCACCGTCAGCGCCTTGGCCGTGATCGTGCCGGTCAACGTCGGCTGCGTCAGCGTGTAATTGCCCTTGTCGGTGCCGTTCAGCGTCATTGCGGCGGTAACCGGCTTGCCGGTCCCGACATTCTTGTCCGCGAACGTGCCGCTGGTGGCGCTGCCCAGCGTCACGCTGTCGCCGCTCACCGCGCCGCTCAAGGCTGCCCCACTGATCGTCGCGGCCGTCGTCCCGTCATAGACCTTGCTGGTCACCGCCGCACCCGTCACCGTCAGCGCCTTGGCCGTGATCGTGCCGGTCAACGTCGGCTGCGTCAGCGTGTAATTGTCCTTGTCGGTGCCGCTGAGCGTCATTGCGGCGGTAACCGGCTTGCCGGTCCCGACATTCTTGTCCGCGAACGTGCCGCTGGTGGCGCTACCCAGCGTCACGCTGTCGCCGCTCACCGCGCCGCTCAACGCTGCCCCGGTGATCGTCGCGGCCGTCGTCCCGTCATAGACCTTGCTGGTCACCGCCGCGCCCGTCACCGTCAGCGCCTTGGCCGTGATCGTGCCCGTCAACGTCGGCTGCGTCAGCGTGTAATTGCCGCTGTCGGTACCGCTGAGCGTCATTGTGGTGGCAACGGTCTTGCCGGTGCCGACATTCTTGTTCGCGAACGTGCCGCTGGTGGCGCTGCCCAGCGTGACGCTGTCGCCGCTCACCGCGCCGCTCAAGGCTGCCCCGCTGATCGTCGCGGCCGTCGTGCCGTCATAGACCTTGCTGGTCACCGCCGCGCCCGTCACCGTCAGCGCCTTGGCCGTGATCGTGCCCGTCAACGTCGGCTGCGTCAGCGTGTAATTGCCGCTGTCGGTGCCGCTGATCGTCATTGCGGTGGCAACGGTCTTGCCGGTGCCGACATTCTTGTTCGCGAACGTGCCGCTGGTGGCGCTGCCCAGCGTCACGCTGTCGCCGCTCACCGCGCCGCTCAAGGCTGCCCCGGTGATCGTCGCGGCCGTCGTGCCGTCATAGACCTTGCTGGTCACCGCCGCGCCCGTCACCGTCAGCGCCTTGGCCGTGATCGTGCCGGTCAACGTCGGCTGCGTCAGCGTGTAATTGCCCTTGTCGGTGCCGTTCAGCGTCATTGCGGCGGTAACCGGCTTGCCGGTGCCGACATTCTTGTTCGCGAACGTGCCGCTGGCGGCGCTGCCCAGCGTCACGGTGTCGCCGCTCACCACGCCGCTCAAGGCTGCCCCGCTGATCGTCGCGGCCGTCGTCCCGTCATATACCTTGCTGGTCACCGCCGCACCCGTCACCGTCAGCGCCTTGGCCGTGATCGTGCCCGTCAACGTCGGCTGCGTCAGCGTGTAATTGCCGCTGCTGGCGCCGCTGAGCGTCATCGCAGTGGCAACGGTCTTGCCGGTGCCGACATTCTTGTTCGCGAACGTGCCGCTGGTGGCGTTGCCCAGCGTGACGCTGTCGCCGCTCACCACGCCGCTCAAGGCTGCCCCGGTGATCGTCGCGGCCGTCGTCCCGTCATATACCTTGCTGGTCACCGCCGCCGTCACCGTCAGCGCCTTCTTATTGACCGTCACCGCGTAATCGTAATAGCCGTTGCCCACGTCCGCCCCGTTGTAGCCCTTGATGTGCAAATACCACGTGCCCGCCGCAGTCGGCGTGACCCCCAGCGTGCCGCTGGACCACTGCGTTTCGGTGTTGTTCCACGAGGTCTTGGTCGGACTCTGGTCGAAGACATACCGGTAATACGCCACCTTGCCCGGCCCAAACCCATTCGCCGTCCAGGTGACATTGTCGCCGTAGGTCACCGCAGGGGCCGTCACCGTGCCAGCCACCGGCGCCGCTGACAAGGTCCAGGTGCTCTGGGACGAGGAGGCTGCGGTGTTGGGCGTTGACACCGCCTGGTCCCTGGCCGTCACCTTCAGGCCGGTGTATTCCGTATTGGCTGCCAGCCCGTCCCAGGTGTAGGACGTGCCCGTCCAGCCACTGTCGCTCTTGCCAGCGCAACTATAGTTGTAGCCGGTCGAGGCATTCACGCCCGAGTGCGCGTCGCTGGCAGCGCCGGTCACGGCGATGCTGGACGCTGTGACCGTGCCGATGGTTAGGCCGACACCTGTCGGCGCCGCCGCGTCCACCCGGAAGGCCGTGCCGCTGGACCAACCGAGCCCGCCGTTGAGGTTGTAGGCGGTGGTGCCGCTGGATTCATCCAGGCGGTAGTACGCCCAAGGGCTGTGGGCCAGCACATGGTCCCGGTAGGTCGTTGCCGAGGTCCGGGCATTGTAGTGGGCCTGGATCTCAGCCTGAGTAAGCGGCCGGTCATAGATGGCAAACTCGTCCATCCGCCCGGCATAATAGGAGTCGGCCGACCAGTTGCTCCGGCCGATGTAATTGATAGTGCGGGTTACGACGTTGGGAATGACAGTCTTCCCGCTAACGGTCAGGGCTGTTCCATCGCGATACATGGCCACGGTGCCGTCGCTGTTCAACACGCAAGCGTAGTGATGCCACGCATTGTTGATGAGTGCGTCGGCGGAGATGGCCGAGCCACCGGCGACCGTGCCGTTGTAAACCTCGAACTGCAGGTTGGCGCTCGTGCCAGGGCGGCACACCAGGATGTTCTCGTTGGCCGGGCCATTGCCGAAATCCATGAACCGGGCCCAGTTGTTGTTGGCGGTAGGATACGCCCAGAACTCGACGGTCATCCCGCTGCCGAAGCTATCGGCAAAGGACGGAACCACCACGTGATCGTCGGTGCCATCGAAGCTCACGCTGGTGCCGTCCGTCACCGCGCCCGTCTGACCCAGCGTCACGCCGCCGGTATAGGTGCCATTCCGGGCGGATTGGGACAGGCCATCGAGCACCCCAACGCGGTAGTACCACTGGCCGTTGGCCAGAGCCGAGCCCGGCGCGTACGAGGTGCCTGAGCCGGATGCGAACTGGGTGTCAATCAGCGGCGAGCCGAAGCCCGAACTGTCGTCCACCTGCACGCGGTAGTTGCTCTGGGGGTTCGAGTCGGTGTCGGAGTAGCTCCACGCCAGAGCCGGAGTATTGTCGGAGCTCCATTCGTTTCCCGTGAAGCTGGTGTTGGCCGCCGTCGGCTCGGTGTTCAACACCTTGTAAGAGCGGTAGCCGGTGCCCCCACCGGAGCCGCCGAAGCGCCGGTCATGGTTGTCGCTCTCCTGCGAATTGTTGTTAACCACACGGACGCAGGTGTAATACGTCTGCGGGTAACCGTGGGCGATGGTATAGTCCTGATACCAGCACAAGTTGCCGGTATCCCAGCTCATGGCACTGGCGTTGTAAAGGTTCCAGTCACCGTGAACAGTGCCGGACCAGATTCTCCCCGAGAGGCCGTCACTGACGTGGTGGATGCGGAGCCAGTCCACGTACACCGTCTGGCCGTTGGCGGCGCCGGTGCCGACCGGGTCGAGACGAACTTGATACACAGTCCCGCTCCAGGATGCCGGCAGCGGCACCCGATACACGTGCCACTGGCCGTCCGGGTATATCTTCCAGTCCACGTGCCGGTCACCGCTCCAGCCGCCTACGCTGCTTGACCAGAACAACTGGGCATCCGAACCGCCATTAGCCCACATTCGGATAGTCAGATAGCGGCAGGTGCTGGCGTTGATGGCGAGACCGCCCGAACTGTAGCAGTAGGGATCCCCGCCGGTGATGCTGATCGCCATGCGATCGTTGGCGTCTTCCAAGGCCACGCTGCAGGCGTTCCCGGCATGCCATCCTTGTATGGTGGAGCCGTCCCAGTCCCAGGCGTACGAACTGCCGGTGCCCCAACTGTCAGCCCCGGCGACGGAGAAGCGAACCGTCTCGCCCTTCTTCTTGCCGCCGTTGTCCCAGCCGTCCGTCGCGCCCGGCGCCTTGCGGCTGAGCCGCGTCCAAGTGCGCATGCCGCCGTTGCTAAAGTTCCACTTGTCGCCGAACCAGGAGGTGCCCTCATATACCATCTGGAAGTCTTCATTGTAGTCACCAGTCGTGGTAGGCCGCATGTTAAAGTACACGGTCATAGTCCCGCCCGGGCCCGTCCCGGGCGAGTGGTTTACCCGCCCGCCCGCGTACCAGCCGGGTCCTTCGGTTACTCCACCCGTGTGAGCAAACTTGATATTGCTTCCCCAGCTCCACCAAGCTGAACTCGGGTTATTCATGGAGTAACTCCACTGGTAAACGTTGCCGGCATACATGTAGCTCTCATAGGACTTTCCGGCATAGATGGCGTCCAGTTCCGGGTAGAACTTGGCCCAGTCCGCAACAGTGTCCCTGCTACCGCCGCCGTCCGACCCAACCTCCAGCCAGTCGTCGCCCCAGTAGCTTGCCCGCGCATTCAGTGTGGATTCCACGCAACCCGAGCCGGACTGGTCGGCACCGTACGATCCATTGTACGAACCTTCGGCGTAGGACCATTGGTCGGCACTGTAGTCGCCGTTGCTGCGTCTGCCGAACCCGTGTCGGTAGGTCATGAACATATCTCGCGCGACTCCAGCACTGCTCGTGCTCCACCGGGCGCGGTCGGCGCCGTTGCTGCCCCAGCCTACCCAGATGGTGGGGCAGTAGCAGCCCCCGTCGTAGACCGCCCAGCCGCCCGCCGAAGTGGTGCGTGTGCAGGAACTCCAGGCGCCGCCCGCGTGAACCGTGACGGTGTCCGCCAGCAAGACCGCCGCGGTCAACACGCCCACCGCCAAACGCGGGGCCTTCTTAAGTGCGTAACGTGCCTTCTTCATGGTGTGATTCCTCCATCCGAAAAACCTAACATCTGGAAAAACAGGTTGCTGCATACTCAGACTCCTTCCTTATTTCGCCTCTATGACCGACTCCACCGCCGCCGCGGGCGACAGAACATACAAGGACATTGTGACCGGCTCGGTGCGGCTCCCGTCCGGCCGTAGAATCGAAAACGCGATCAGCGCCTGCCCGGCCGGAAACTCCTTGCCCAAAGCCAATCGTCCCGAGTAAACGCCATCCCCCCGCACTTCATCTCCATGCTCGACCAGATCGCCAACGTCATACAACGTCACCGCCTCGGCCCCGCCTAGCGCCGCCGCCACCGCCGCGTTCACCGGCTCCATCGCCGGGTCCTTCCAACTGTTGCCACCGACGCTGTTGCCTTGACCGCTGCCGCCCCCGTGCGTGTAAGCCGCATACACCACCGTCTCCGGCACCCCCGTGGTCACCGGCATATCCTTGGCCTGGTTCATCGTCGGCGTGCTGAGCGGCTGCTGCGGCACCAGCCCGTTGAGCGATACCACCACCGCCTTCAGGGTGCCGCTCGCCCCCGGCATTTGGGTTGCCCGCGCGGCCTTATCCGTCTCCGCCCCCACTTTTACCAGGTTCTCCGCCGCGACATGAAACACCATCCGCAGGCCCTCTCGATCCCGGTAGTTCTCATACCAGCATTCGGTAATGGCCGGGCCCTCGCTCGGGCCCTTACCCGTCGTGAACTGCCATGACGCCTCGCGCTCGCTCGCGAGGCCCGACATGGCTTTCACCCCCGCCGCCATCTGGACCTCGTAGGTCCGGTGCGGCTTCAACGGCGCATCCGGCCGGAACACCGCGCGCCGGCCCTGGATGCTGATCTTCCCCGGCACCGGGCTGCCGCCGGATGTTGGCACAACCCGAACGCTCTCCGCTGATAGTGACGCCGGGTCCACTTCGGTGGTGAAGACCAGGGTGATCGGCGCGTTAATGGGCACCCGCTGATCATTATACCGCGGATAACGGGCAAAGATTTTCACCGGCGTCCCCGGCTGGCCGATTCGCGACACCGTGGCAAACCGCCAACTGAACGGTTTCCCCAGCGCATTGCCCTTGGTATCCTTGATGCTCGCAGCCAGCGAGATCTGGTACACCGTGTTCCCCCTCATCCGGAACAGCACAACCGCCGAATCCGCCTCCGGGAAGGCCAACCCGCCATTCTCCATCTCACCCAGCGGACGACCGTTCACCTGGACCGACTGCGTGGTCACTGATGCCTGGTCAACCGGGCTGCTGAACTTGACAATGATATTCTCCTCCACCGGCACATGCGTCGCCCCGTCGGCAGGCGTGGTGTAGGCGACGGAGAAAGCGCTCTGCTGAGCCACGGCGCCCGGTGCGAACAGGATTGCCGCTGCTGCCAGAAGGGTGAGGCACAAGCGCGAAACGTCAGGTTGCCACGCACTGCTCATCACAGGGCAGCACACCGGCCACGCAGTGGTGATGGACTGGCGGATGCATCCGGCGCCGCCCACTGCGTAGGCCCCAAGGCCCCTAACCGTTGTGTTGGTTGCACTCGGATCCTTCATTTTCTGCATTCTTCGCATCGTCGCCTCAGCAAAAGCCCGCTTCCATTCGGCACACCGGGGCACGAGTCTGCCCCCCACAGCGTGACGCAGTCTAGCGCTCTGGTAGCGGCCCGCCCGGACGTTGGGCAATTGCCGGCACTGCATGGTACGAATCATGCCAGAAGAGGGGGGTGGAGTCAACCTTTTCCGTGGCGCTTTGGGGCGCTCAAACTGGCTGTGTTGCCCAAGCAGGCATGGAATTTGAACCGGCAATCCCTGCCAGGCAGTGCGAAGAGGCTGGCGACCTCGGCCGGGACGGGTTTGTAACATGGACGGCCTGGCAAGGCATCAGACCCAGGTCACACGCTCCTCGACGGGCGCGTCAGGCAAGCCCCCCCGATTTTGGCCGGTGTCGGCGTGGCCGAGCCGGAGCCGAAAGCCAGCCCGGTGGCCTTGGCGTGCCCCTCCCATGTAGCGCCAGAGGGTAGCTCCCACATAGCTCCCACCTGGCTCCCACATGGCTCAATAGAAATGCTATTAAGCCCTGTGGGAGCCAGGTGCTACCGGACCGGTCCGGGGGGTGAGCCCGGATGGGCCTGGCACGGCACGAAATGCCGCCCGCCTGCCGCGCCGGGCGGCGGGTGAAACGTCCAGACGGGCGCGAGACGCAAGGCTTGCCAGGCGCCATGTGCTGGATTTTGCATACCCTGTATGCCCGGAAACCAATTACGGGCGAACGCATTCGTCTCACTGGAGGCCGCCTTGCGCCCTGCCAAGAAAAGGCAGAAAAGGCTTGCACTGGGCTGACGCAGCGCTAGATTACCTTAAGAACACGGCAATGATCGCCGCCTTAGCGAACACCAATTCGCGGAAATCGTTTCAGCCTCGAGGGTTCAGCCTCCTCGAGCTGCTGACGGTTGTGTCCACGATTGCCGTTTTGGCTGCCCTGCTTTTTCCCATCCTGAGCAAAGCCAAGACAAAGGCACAGCGCACGACGTGTCTTTCCAACCTGCGTCAATTGGGATTTGCGTGGGCCCTGTATCGGGATGACAATAGCGATTACATTGCCGAGTCCTACCCCGGTGAAAAGGGGGACAACCCCGAGGTCTGGGTTAAGGGTGACATGACCAAGCTCAGCGACGCGGGCAATGCGGACCTGATCCGCCAAGGCAAGCTCTTCCCTTACAACGACAGCGTGCCGCTTTATCATTGTCCCGCTGACCGGGGTGTCCCTATTGGCGGGAAGGTGGTTCCCACCGTGCGCAGTTATTCGATGAACTGCTTCATGGGCGCGCGTCCCCTGAATAGCGTCCCGATCCCGCGTACTGCAGGTGACTATGTGCCGTTTTATGCAACGGGCGCAGACATTCCGCATCCGGAGCAAATGTGGGTGCTGTTGGAGGAAGACCAGCGCAGCATCAATGACGGTTTCTTCGTCACCGACCCAAAGGGCCAGATTTGGTTTGATTGGCCGGCCATCTCAGCCGCTCGCCATAATTACAGCTACGCGCTGAATTTCGCCGACGGTCACTCCGCAACCTGGCGCGTTGCAGACGCACGCAGCATGCGGCTCAACAAAACCAAGACGGAGCAACCCGGCAACAGGGATCTGGAGCGCCTGGCGCGCGCGACCGCGACCAGGAAGTAGTCCCTCGCCCGTCGCCGGGCGGCAGGTGCCTGAGCTCGGGTTTCTGTTTCTCCCCGCCTCTGAGCGCCTCGCAGATCACTCTGTAAACTGCTATTTGCAGGTGCGGGTTTACTGAGCTTGCGGGAAGAGCACGACGCGGTAGAAGCGGTGGAGGTTGGTGCAGACGTTGTCATAGGCGGTGACCGAGTTGCTGGTCGGGAATATGGAGCTGCCAAGATAGGACCAGTTGGTGCCGGTGGCGTCGGCCTGGCACTGGAGCCGGTACCTTTGGCCGGGCATGGTGCTATAGGTGAGCACAAGCGTACAATTCGACCTCACGACCGAGAGGAAAGCCGGAGGATATACAGCGGTCAAACGCGCCGTGGCGCTGGTCACAGAGCCCAGCGAGTTGCTCACGCTGACAGTATAGGTGCCCGCATCAGCCAACGAGACGCTGGTGAGGCTGAGAGTGCGATTGGTCGAGCCGGAGACATTGCCGCCATCAAGCAGGTTGGTCCCGTTACGCCGCCACTGATAGGAGAAGGGGCGAGAGCCCGTGACCGCCACGCTGAATTGCGCCTGGGCGCCGACAACGGCCGCCTGACTTGCGGGTTGGGCCGTGATCGCAGGCGCGCAACCAATGCTGAGGCGGAAGATGGTGCCCTGGCCGGCCTGGCACGGCCCGCCGGCGGTGGTGGTGCCATACAAATTGCCGTCCGTGTCCTCCATCAGCTCGGCCCGAGGCTGGGCGCCGTCGTTGCAGCCATCGAAATAAACGAGCGTGCTGAACGCGCCGCCGTCGGGGGCCATTCTGAAGAGTGTGCCATAGCCGCCCTGGCGGTCGGTGTAAGTGGTGCCATAGAGGTTCCCATCCTTGCTCTGCAGCAGGCCGGCATAAGGGTACAAGCCATCCTTAAGGATGAAATCACCGAAGGTGTGCAGGGTGCTCAGCGCTCCATTCGGGGTGATCCTAAAGACGGTTCCGTAAAACGGTAAGCCGTTCCAGGTGCTGTATTTGGTCGCACCATAGAAATTGCAGTCCGAGCCTCGCACCAGCACCCCGACCGGCGCATAGCCATCGTTGCCCCCGGTAAATGAGTAGAGCGTAGTGAGTGCCCCGGCAGGGGTGACTCTGAAGACGGTGCCATTCTCATGCGCGCCCCCTTCAGATGTCAGGCCGTAGAAACTGCCATCGCACCCCACCGCCAGGCCCCCGGTCGGGAACTTGCCGTCCGCGCCGTTGAACCGGTGCAGGTTGGTGAGGGCGCCGCCAGGTGTGATCCGGAACACGGTTCCGTAGTCAGACAAGCCGCCAGCGGCAGTCGTGCCGTAGAAATTGCCGTCGGCGCCCAGCAGTAACGGGCCGGAAGGCCAGGCGCCATCCGCATCGCCGGCAAACGGGTGAAGCGTTGCGGGGATGCCTTCCGCGGTCACGGCGTAGACCGTGCCGCCTCCGATCGCTCCGCCCCGTGTGGTGGTGCCGTAGAACCTGCCGTCCGGCCCCTGCACCGGTGCGGCAGTCGGACCCGATCCAATGGCATCCGTGAACGAAAGCAGGGTGGCAAAAGCGCCGTTGGTGTCCAAAGTGAACACTGTGCCCAGATTCGAAGTGCCACCGGCATAGGTTGTCCCGTAGAGAATGCCGTTGGTGCCCTGTGTCAGCCCACTGGCCAATCGGCCATCCGCGCCACCCGTAAACCAGTGCCGCGTGGTCAGGCTGGTGCAGGGCGCGGTCTTGGGGACGAGAACCAGGGTGGCGCTCGCGTTGGCCGAATCAAGGTCATTGGTAACGACGATGGTGTAGGTCCCGTTGTCGGCTTCGGTGACGTTGCTGATGACCAGCGTCTTGTTCGTTGCGCCGGAGACGTTGCAGGAATCGAGGACGTTGGTCCCGTTCTTCCGCCACTGATAGGACAAAGGCTTGTTGCCCTCCGCGGCGGCATTGAACGAGACGGTGGTGCAGGCGGCCGGCGCCAAGTTGGTCGGCGCCATGGTAATCACCGGCGGGGAAGACAAGACCGTCAGTATGGCGCCCGAACTGTTGGTTGAACCTTCCGAGTTGCTCACTGTCACAAAGTAAGTGCCCACGTCCGTGGCGGTCACTGCGGTGAGGGCCAGGACCCGTTCGGTCGAGCCAGGCAGGTTGCTGCCGTTCTTCTGCCATTGATAGCTGAAGTCCGGAGCCCCTGAAACCGCCACGCTCAATACGACGTCGTCTCCCACATACACCGTCCGGCTGGAGGGCTGGGCCGTGATTTGGGGCGGGCCGCTGAAGCTGAGCCTAAAGATGACGCCCGCGTCGTCCTCGCCGCCGTTCTGCGTTGTGCCCAGCAGACTGCCGTCGGCATCTTCGGTCAATACCGCCTGGGGATTGGCGCCGGCAAAGTCATCGAACGCGACCAGGGTCGTGAGGATGCCACCGGGTGTTATTCGGAACACCGTGCCATAACCATAATCGCCCCCGTAGGCGGTAGAGCCGTAGAAGTTCCCGTCACGGGCCAGGAGCAGCGCAGCCGCCGGGTAGCTCCCGTCGCTGCCCCCGCCAAACGAATAGAGCGTATAGATCACACCCGCAGGGGACATGCGGAATACTGTGCCATGGTCCCAGGCGCCGCCAGCGGAGGTCGTGCCGTAGAAATCCCCGGCCGGATCCTGCACCAGCTCGGCTAAAGGAAAAGCACCGTTGGTGCGATTGAAGGACGCCAGGCTTTTGAGCACGCCACTGGCGGTGATCTGGAAGATAGTGCCGTAGCCGTTGGCGCCGCCGTTGTAGGTGCTGCCGTAGAAATACCCATCGTCCCCGCGCCAGAGCCCTGCGGCGGGGAAGCCACCATCGAGGCCATCAGTGAACGGGTAAAGCCGGTCGAAGGTGCCGTCAGCGGAAACCCTGAAGACCGTGCCTGGCTTCACATACCAGTCCTGATTAAACACTCTGATAATGCTTTCCACTCCGCCCTGATACGTCGTGCCGTAAAAGTCGGAATCGGCCCCCAGCGTCAGCCTGGAGTAGGGGAAGGAGCCATTGGTAATATTCAGCGACACCAAATTGGACAGAACGCCGCTGGGCGTCACGCGGAAGACCGTGCCGTTGTCCGAGGTGCCGCCCTGGAAGGTAGTGCCGTAGAAATTGCCATCCGGACCTTGCGCCAGCGCGGCGCAAGGAGTCGCCCCATCGTCGCCGCCGGTGAAGGAGTAAAGAGGCGTGACCGAACCGCTGGGGGAGAGTTGAAACACCGTGCCGGCAAAATCTGTGCCGCCGCACTGGGCCGTGCCGTAAAAGCTGCCGTTGGCCGCCCGCACCAGCGCGTTCGGGTTCGCGCCGTCGGCGCCGCCCGTGAACGAATACACGGTGGTCAGCGTGGTCGCCGGCGCAGTGATGGGAATCACTGTCAGCACGGCGCCGGAGCTGGTCGCAAGACCGTCCGCGTTGCCCACGGTCACGGAGTAAGTGGCGGCATCGGCCAACGAGGGGCTGTGGATGGTCAGGGCGCTCGAGGCCGCGCCGGAGATGTTTCCGCCGTCGCTCAAGGCGTTGCCGTTCCGCTGCCAGAGATAGAAGAGGGGCTGATCTCCGACAGCGGTCACCGTGAATGTGACCGTCTGCCCGGCCATCACAGTTTGACTAGTCGGCTGTGCGGTGATGGTCGGACGCCACGGGAAGACCGCCAGGAACGCCTGCGAGCTGGAGATGGCCCCGGCGGCGTTGCTCACGATGACTGAGTAAGCCCCGGCATCAGTGGGCGCGGCATTGGCAATCAAGAGGGTGCTGGCCGTGGCGCCGGAAATACGGCCCCCATCGCTCAAGTTGGTCACATAAACCCCGTTGTCGTATTGCCACTGGCAGGACAACGACGCGTGATTGGCAACGGCCACACTGAAGCCGGCCGTCATCCCCTCCAGCACGGTCTGGTTGGCGGGCTGCACCGTGATTACGGGCGGCGCGACGATGTCCAGGTTAACCACACGGCTCTGGCCCATCCGATCACTCGCGTTGGTGAGGTTAACATTCGTAAACCACAGCGCAGCGGCGTAACTGCCGAGGGGGAGGCTGCTGGCCGCCGGAGTCAGCGTGACGCTGACTGTGGCCGCCGAGCCGCCATTGGTGAGCGTGCCACCAACCGACGAAACCTCGAGCCAGGGAGTGGCATTGGCCAAGGTCCAGTTCAACGGGGCGTTGCTGTCGTTGGTGAGGCGGATGCTCTGCACGGCCGGCCGGAAGGGACCCCCCAGCGGCCCCGTAAAGACCAAGGGCAGGGCGGGGGTGATGCGCAACGCCGGCGGCGGCGCCAGAAGCGCGGCAATCAGGTTGCTGCCGCCAGGCGTACCCCAGCCAGTGCAGAGATCGTAACCGGGGCAGGCAAAGAACCGGTTGGTACCGCAGCACGCATTGGTGTTGTTGCCGGTGGTGGTGTCGTGGAAAGCCGAGGCGTACCTTGACGACTTGCCGATGGCATAGATGGCGGGATTGATGAAACCGATGCTGGGTTGCCCATTGGCCGCCGCTTGCTGGTTGACCAACGCGGCAAACCCGGCCCACAACGGCGCCGCCGCGCTCGTGCCAGCCCCGTCGAATTGCATGCCGTTGTTGGCAATGACCCAAATCCCGTCCGCAACACAGGCCACGTCGGGGCTATTGCGCAGGGTGGTCGAGCCTCCGTTACCGGTCATGTCAATACCTCGTTGGTAGTCCGGGATGGCGTAGTTTGTGCCAAAGCCGCCCCCGCTCGCCGCCGGCTCGCCGGGAAACCAGCTCCAAACCTCCTCCGACACCCAGGCTGCGCCCGGACTGCTCGTCGTGACCGAGGTCCCGCCCACTACGGTGACATTGGGGTTCTCCGTTGGGGACCAGGGGCGGCAGGCGGCTCCGCAATAGGCGCCATCATCCCCCGAAGCCTGAAAGAACGACTGCCCCTGCGCGGCAAACTGGAGGAACACTTGGTTCTGCGCCTCGGTTGAAGGTATGTTCCAAATCCAGGAAGAGCTGAGTTGCCGCGCCGCCACCTGCCCCAGGCTATTGGTGTCATTGGCCATGTGGTTCAGGACGGTGTAGGGGCTGCTGGTCGGTCGGCCCTGATAGACGATGATTCTGGACAAGCCCGGCGCCATGGACATCGCCATCTCAATGTCCAGGGCAACCTCGATGTTCCCGGAGCCGGGCCGGCCGCTAAAGCCATCCACCAGCACGTTGGTGATGGGGACGTTCGGCAACCCGGCCAGGTTCTGGTACGCGAGCACATCATTGGTGTAATAGCCATCCAACTGCAACAGGCCAACCGCCTGACCAGCGCCGTCCAGGGCAACCCCCGGCACGTATGCCGCCCGGAAATCCCGCCCCATGAGAAGCCCGCGCGGGCCGGAGCCAGCTACCGCAGGCTTCGCACCAGACGTCGCGTCCACAGTGCTGCTGAGGGGCTTCCAACGCCCACCGGCAGGCCGGGGCACTGAGAAATTGTCCAGGCCGCTGACCATCAGCACCGGCACTGTCAGATCGAGCGACGGTTCCGTATCCGGCGCATGGAACCTCCGCCCTTCGGTCGGGTGCCGGTAGGAATGCAGCTTGATGCGGAACGCCCTCTCGATGTCCGCCACCGTCCCGCGCACATCCAGCAGGGTGCGGTTGGGGTGGGTGCCGGCCACCCGCAGGCCGCGCGCTCTGGCAAACGCAATCAGCGCGTCATAATCCTGGCGGCTCGGGCCAAACCGCTCCGCGAACTCTGCAGGGGTCAGGTATTGGCGATACTCGGGGCAGAGCGGATCATAAATCTTCACGAGCAGCTCGTTCAGGGCTGCCGAGTTGCGCAAGCGCAGGCCGATAGCCAGGTCCAACTGGTTCGTGGCCGGCAACCGCTCCAATGCCTCCGCCCGCTTCACCGCCGCCGGCACATGCCCGCGCAGCCGCTGCCGCTGCGCCCCCCAAGCCGTCGTTTCCACCTGAACCAACAGCATTGTGCATAACCAGGCTGCCCCAAACACATCACCCCCCGCACGCAATGCCAGCCCTCGGAGCTCACAGGCGCGGGCTAGCCGAGCCAACCGCCTGCTGGCCCGCCGTCGTCCAGCTTGGTCTGAGGTTGGAAGAAAACCGAGGCGCAGAGGTGGTTTGGCAGATTCGTTCATAATACCCTTTTGCTACTTGAATTGAACCAGCGCCAGCCAGGTTGAGCAAGCACTATTTTGGCGCGGCGTGGGTTCGAGCGCGTGCCACCCATTGCTGGAGCTGCCTCGAATATGCGGCGAGACGAAGCAGGTTCATGGGCGAACGCTTCTTGCCGGTGAGAGCTTACGGTCGAGCCGGTGTCACCCCGGTGTGGCTCTCATGGGCAGCGATCCCCACGGGAGCCACACCGGGACATAACCGTTTTGGCCCTGGGACGACACCGACCGGGACCCAGTTACGCTCAACTGAGCGAGCGGATCTCTATCCGGTCGGGGTGCCGTTGGATCTGCCTGCAATTGAGGCTTGGCCACCTCCAAAGAACCCCGCGCCTTGGAGGCTTCGTGAGCGAGTCAATTCGTATCTGCGATTTCCTGCATTTTGTTCTGCCACGTGCGCAGGTTTCTGGTAAGTGACGATCATTCCAAGTCCACCTTGGATGACGGCAGAACAACCATTAGCAACATGGAACGTAACTGTCTGTTATGAAAGCAATCACTCGTGTTGGCATCCTCTCTCTCATGCTCGGAATCACACATCTGGCTCAGGCCGCTGTCGGCTATATTAACTGCCCCTTTCTGCCGGGATACAGTCTTTTCGGAAACCCGCTTGATTATGGTGACAACACACTTGGCACCATCTTTTACGGGGTACCGGAGGGCACTGTCGTGTCGCTGTGGAATCCGGGCACTTTGTCGTTCGACACTGGCTCGACGTACGAGTCCGGCGCCTGGACGGTGAACCTGACGCTGGAGCCCGGCACGGGGGCGCGGCTGTATGCGCCATCCTTGTTCACAAACACGTTTGTCGGCACGGTTCTGAATCACGATGGTGCTGTTTGGACCGAACCTCCGGGGCTCACTTCACCGCCAGAGTACTCCGGCCCCGACGGAATCTTCTCACTGGCCGACGAAGCGCCCCTGGCCAGCACCGGCGCGGATATTCTCCTTAACGTCTTGGGCCGCCTGCCTAACGTCGGGGAGCAAATCACGCTGCTGGATGAGGTCACCCAGGGCTATGCCACCAGCACCTACCTCGGCGGCGGCAATTGGGACATCGTACCGTCGTGGGAGCCGAGTGACTCAGCCTTCTTCAACATCGGCCCGATCCCTGAGCCTTCCGCTACCGCCCTCGGCCTTCTGGGTCTCGTTCTGGTTCGAAGAATTGCTCGGCGAACGCAGTGAGCCTCTAAGGCTGTTTGGCCGCACACTAACCGCGGAGGTTATGACCACGAGATTTTGGAGGCGCGGCTGGCTCCTCTTGTTGGTGACCATCGCGCTTGTGGCTTGGGCGCAGGCTCTGCTGGCAGCGGACCGGATTAAGGACATTAGAATGGTCTGGCCTTGGCCGTGGCCGCTGGGGCTTACCAACATGGTGCCGCGGTTGACCATAGAGGGCAATCCTGGCAGCACTCACGTAATCTGGGGCACGACTAACCTCCAGCAGTGCTGCTGCTGGACGCCGCTGTACACGAATTGGGTGACCGAGACCAACTACTGGTGGGATGATGCAAGCACTTCAGGGCTACCCATAAGGTTCTACAAATTGTCGGTATGTCCTTACTAGCCTTTCACCAGCGCCAGCACCCGCCCATCGGCCACACCCGCTGTTTCACCAGCGCCAACAGCCGTTGGTGCGGAATGGTGTCCAAGTTGCTTTTCAGGTCGGCATCCACCACCCAGTGGTGACCCGCCTTGAGCAACCTGTCCACGCGCCACAGCGCCTCCTGCACCGTGCGGCCGCGCACCGCCGGAATGCCCAGCGACCGCTTCTCTCTGCTGCCGGACTTGGCTATCCAAGCCCGCCGAACCGGTTGCGGACAAAACTTCTCCTCCCGCGGTTGTTCGTGCAGTCACTGCAGTTCGACCTCCGCGTGCCGCGCGAAATGCCGCACGGTTTGGGCATCCGCCCCTGCGCTCCCGCCCTTGGGCTACACCTTCGCAAAGGCGCTTTGCAGATTGGCGGGCGCATAGATCTTGTCCACCCGCGTGAACCAGACCCAGTTTGCCGACTCACCTATCGTGAGGCGCCTTAACATGCGCTCGGTCCAGACACTCCGTTCGAGTTCACGGTGGACTGCCTCCCGGCAGCCCGGTGTTACGGACTGGTCGTTCTCGTTCCGTTGCTCTCCACCCCACCTTGCGGCGACGCAGTTACGGTTCGATACCTCACGACTCTTCGCCGCAGGGGAACGGATTCTCACCGTTCTGTCTCTACGCCATCTCAGGCGCACGAACGGAGGCATCGGCGAGGCGTCCCCACCTGACATTGATGCACCCCTGGGAGCGGCGATCGTTAGTCCTGGCTGGGTCTCGGGCGATGGAGGCCGACGGAGTGGGCAATCTCATCGAACTCCTCGTGCGTCACCTCTTCCAGTTGCTTGCCCTTGGCGGCGAGCTTCTCGTTGATCTTGATCGCCTTCTCCGTCATGACATCGTGGGTCTCTTCCGAACCGCCGGCCAGGATGAAGTTGGGGCCGGTGGTGAGCCGCTTGTGGCCATCGGAATCCAGGCCCAGGCCGAGCATGAGCGCCTTGCGCCGCGGCTTCTTTTTCTTCGCATTCGCCATGCAGGAACGGTACGGAAAGCGGCAACGCGCGTCAATGCGCTTCAGGGGGCGGGCGCGGTCAGCGATTGGCCGTTATCGCGCGGGCCGAGGTTCAGCAGGAAGGGCACGGCGCTTGTTGCCCATGCCGCTGGAGACAGGTAGCCCGAGGCTGAGCCGCCAAAGCAGGTTTGGAGCATGTCGGTGTTTATGATGCCCGGATTCAGGGCCACCGCCGCCATGCCGCGAGGCAGTTCTTGCGCGAACGCGCGGGTCAGCCCCTCGACGGCCCACTTGCTGGCACAGTAAGGCGCCACGTCGGCCGACACGGACCGGCCCCAGCCGGAATTGAAGTTCACGATCACACCACGCTTGCGCTGCACCATGGCGGGCACAAAGTGGCGGATCACATTGGCGATGCCCTTGATGTTTACGTCCATCACCCACGCGAACTCCTGCGCAGGCACATCCCACAATCGGGCGTTCCGATTGATGACGCCGGCGTTGTTGAGCACAAGGTCGGGCGGCCCGTAGGAGCCGAGCAACCGGACGGCCCATGCCCTCACTTGTTCGTCCGATGTGACATCCACCTCCGCGAAGTCATGCGGCGGTCCAGCATGGTGGCAGAGCTGCTCGATTGCCTCTTGAGAACGCCCGCAGCCCAGAACGGTATGCCCCTGCCGAACAAACTCATTTGCCATTGCCCGGCCCAGGCCGCGCGTCGCTCCTGTAATCAATACGATCCTCTTGTTCATAGCGAACTATGTTACACCCCAGGGCATTGTAATTCATCCCAAACCTTGGCGGGCCGGTTATTGCTCGGCACAGGCTTCAACCGCCTGTTTCCCCTCGGCGGAGAGCAGTCCCGCTGCATGGAGTTTCCGTGCGAGATCAAGCTGACGCTCACCGACCGCCGCGCGTTTGCGGGAATTCAGCCGCTGGGGCATGAGTTCGAGATTGGAAATCACGTTGTCCAGTTCCGGACAGACGGAGCGCGGAATTATGTGGTCCACTGAAAGCTGGTCGCCGGCGTAGGGGCCACGCTGGACGGTGGCAGACTTGCCATGCCGCATTTCCTCCAGACCTTCCGCGTCGAGGCAACCGAGCCTGCCGGCGATGTCGAGGTTGCGGAGCAACGCCCCCCTGGTCAGCTTAGCCGCTTTCGCTTCCATGCCGACCAGCTTGACGGCGAGGTCCACGACGACTTCCTGGGGGACATTGTTCGAGGCGGCGCGGCTGAGCCAGTAAACGGCCTTCTGGACGCGGGGATTTGCGGCGCGGGGCGTACGGAGCGTTGCCAGGCTGGCGGGGTCAATCAGATGCGCCAACGTGCGCGCATAGGCGGCAGCGGTTTCGTCGGTGGCACGGGTGCTGGCCGCCCTGGGAGTCGCGCAGCCAGGCGCGGCAAGCAGAACAGCAGCCAGAGCCGCAGCGGCTGCGTGCGCGGCGATTTGCCTCAGGTTCACGCTCGGAAAATAGGCAACCGGAGACGGATTGCCCAGCGTGAATCGGGACGCTGAGCCGGGTGGTAGTACCCCGGCAGTTCCTCCGTCCTTCCTTAACGGGATTGACAAATTGCCCCTGGTGCTGGACATTTGTTCAGTATGAATGAGCTTACTGAACGACAGCAGCAGATTCTAGGGTTTATTCAGGGGAAACAGGACTCCGCGGGGCTCACGCCCACCCTGCGGGAGATCGCCGCGCATTTTCGGTTCCGCAGCCCGAATGCCGCGCTGGCGCATGTGCAGGCGTTGATGGCCAAGGGGTTCCTGAAGAACCTGCCCGGTCGCGCCCGGTCGCTCCAAGTGGTGGCTCCCAACGCGCCCAAGAGCCGGTTCCGGCCGCGGGTGGTGTCGGTGCCGATATACGGCTCGATCCCCGCCGGGCTGCCCGAGGACACGGCGCAAGAGGAGGAAGGCTGCGTGCTGATGGACGTGGATACGCTTGGCATCAAGCCGACAGCACGGACTTTTGGTCTGAAAGTGCGCGGGGACTCGATGATCGGCAAGAACATCGTGGATGGTGACATTGCCATTATCGAGCACGGCGTGCAGCCGCGGACTGGCGATGTCGTCGCCGCGCTGATTGACGGGCAGGTGACGATCAAGACGTTTCTCATGCAGCGGGGCAAGCCGTATTTGCGCGCGGAGAATCCCCGCTACCCGAATCTTATTCCGCAGGAGGAACTGCAAATCCAGGGCGTCATGGTCGCACTGGTTCGCAAGCGCAAATGAGCGGAGCCGACTATGTCCTTCCCGCGTTCGATCGTCCATTTGGACGCCGACGCCTTCTTCGCCTCGGTAGAGCAGGCAGCGGACCCGCGGTTGCGAGGCAAGCCGATAGCGGTTGGCGGCGAGAAGCGAGGAATCATTGCTTCGGCTTCGTATGAGGCTCGCAAGTTTGGGATCTACACACCGATGCCCACCGTCCTGGCGCGCCGACTATGCCCTCGGTTGATTTTGCTGCCGGGCGATTTCGACAAGTATGAGCTGTTCTCCCGGCTGATGTTTTCCTACGCGTACGACTTCACGCCGGATGTGGAGATCGGCTCGATTGACGAGGGGTACTTCGATGTGACGGGAGCGCGCAAGCCGGCGTTGAACATTGCCGACACGATTCGCCGGGCTATCCGGCAGGCGCTCAGACTGCCTGTGAGCGAGGGCATCGGCAGCAACAAGCTCATCAGCCAGATTGCTTCCAAGGTAAACAAGCCCGCCGCCTTTCAATGCGTGCCAGCCGGGGACGAGGCAGGCTTTCTGGCGCCACTTCCCAACCAGTGGCTGCCCGGGGTCGGCCCGAAGACGGCGAGCCAGTTGAATGCTGCCGGGTTGGTCCATATCGGCCAGATTGCGCAGACACCCGCCGAGTCGCTGGGGATGATCGTCGGCCGCCTGGCGCCCCAGTTGCGCGACTTTGCGCGCGGCATTGACGACCGGCCCGTTGTGCCTGTGCGCGCCCCGGCCAAATCCTACAGCGAGCAGGAAACCTTCGCGGCAGACACCACGGACGAAGAATTTCTGGAAGCCACTTTGCGGCGCATGGGGGATAGGCTCATGGCCAAAGTGCGCGCGGATGGAAAGAGCATTCGCACGCTCACCGTCAAGGTCCGCTATAACGACATGGACGAAGAGCAGGCCAGTGCGAGCCTGGATGAACCCACGGACTTGGAGACGGAAATCTATGGCGAGATCACCCGCCTCCTGCGCCGGGCATGGAAACGGCGGGTGAGCCTGCGGCTGGTCTCGCTCAAGCTCTCGAACCTCTACGACGGACGTTTCCGGGGTTTGCTCGCCCTGGATGCGCCCGCCCGGCAACACGAGGCGCAGCAACGCCTGGCTGATGTGGTGGATGCCTTGCGCGAGAAGTATGGCCGTGGCGCAGTGCTGCGCGGGCATGATTTTATCCTGCGCGCCAAGAGCAGGGCAGACCCCTCACAGGGCATCCCTAATATGCCTGACGTGAGACCATCTTCGTCCGCACCGTTTCCCCTCACCTCGCCCCTCTCCCTTGGGGAGAGGGAGCACCGCAGCCCGCGTCTTGATCAATCCAAAGCGCCGCGACTGTTCGACAGACGGGATACGAGTCTCCCTCTCCCCAAGGGAGAGGGTCGGGGCGAGGGGGAAGATCGTACCCGCCCGCCCACAACTGCCACCGCGCCGACGCCCTGCCAGCTTGCCGTTGTGCAACGGCAACGTTTGGGACATTCCGCCGTCCGCCTGCCACCGGAAGCAAAAATGCGCCAAATCGCCAGCACGTCTCCCGGCGCAGAATTCCGATTTCGGATCGAGGCCGGGATACCCGCTCGACGAGTCACGCCAGCAAAACAGACAACCCCCTACGTCCCGCTCAACGTCCACAGCTACTACTCGTTTCTGGACTCCACGCTTTCAATCAATGCGATTGTTGACCTGGCCAGGCGCCACGCGCTGCCGGCCATTGCCTTGACAGACAAGCGCAACCTGCATGGCGCGGTGGAATTCGCCGCGGCGGCCACCGCGGCAGGGATCAAAGCCATCATCGGCGCCGAGGTCGAATGGAACGGCCAACGCCTCTGCCTCTACGTCGAGAATCAAACGGGGTATCAGAACCTTTGCCGCATCCTGAGCCAGGAGTTCAAGGTTCAACGTTCGATGTTCGACGTTCAATGTTCGCCCCCAACAGACGGCCTGCTCGCGGTCAGCCCGGCCGCCGAACTGGCGCGGTTCTTCCCGGGGCGCTTTTACCTGGAAGTCAATAGTCCCGACGCCTTCGACCAGCGTCCGGCTCCCCTGCCCTGCGTCGCTTCGTTTCCCATTCACTACGAATCGCCCGCCGACCGCTGGAAATATGACGTGGTGCAAAGCATTCGCACCCTGACACTCCTGCGCCAGGCGCATCCCGAGAAGCGCCGGGGCGGGGAGTATCATTTCCGGACGCCGGCCGAGATGCAGCGATGTCTCATGGCGCGCCCGGAGTTACTTGCGCACAGCCGCGAGATTGCCGATCGCTGCTCTTTTACTTTCTCTCTCGGCAAACCGCAATTCCCCGGCTATACGCCGGCGGATGGCTCCACGCCGGCGGACTTCCTGCGACGGCTGGTCATGGAGGGGCTTCGGCGCCGTTACCCGAATGACCATGCCCGCCTCAGGCCGCAGCTCGAGCAGGAACTGTCCATTATTACCGACGTGGGCTACGAGGAGTACTTCCTCGTCATGTGGGACATCCTGCAGCAATGCCGCCACCGTGGCATCGAATGGATCACGCGCGGCAGTGCGGCCGACTCGCTCGCCTGCTACTGCCTTGAGATTAGCGGGGTCTGCCCCATCCGCTTCGACCTCTACTTCCGCCGCTTCCTCAACAAGGACCGCATGGCGCTTAATAAGCTGCCCGACATTGACGTGGATTTCCCGCACGACCGCAAGGATGACGTCATTGATCTGATCTTCGAGCGTTTCGGCCCGGAACAGACGGCTATTGTGGGAGGCTTCTCCACCTTCCAGTCCCGCAGTGCTTTTGCCGAAGTGGCCAAGGTGCTGGGGGTCTCCGAGTTCCAGGTGCGTCGCATCACCGAGCGGCTGCCGCACTTTTCGCGGGTGGGCGAACTGGCTGAAGTGGTCGCCGGCATGCCGGAGTGTCGTGACCTGCCGTTGACCGAAGAGCCCTACTCCAGCGCGCTCCAGATGGCGCACTTCCTCGACGGCTTCCCGCGCTATCCGAAGATGCACCCGTGCGGGCTGGTGCTGTCACGTCGGCCGATGAATGAACTCAGCCCCTGCTTCATCTCCGCCAAAGGCTACCCCACGACGCACTTCGACATGGAATCAGTGGAAGCGCTAGGGTTGGTAAAGATGGACATTCTGGCCCAGGGCGGGCTGGCGGTGATGCGGGATGTGAAGTTGTCAGTTCAAAGTTCAAGGTTCAAGGTCCAGGGTTCGAAGTTGCCATCTCCACCCATCAACCTCGGCGCCCTGGAGCCGTGGGATGATCCGCGCGTGTGGGAAGTGATCGCTTCCGGCCAGGCACGGGCTGTGCATCACATCGAAAGCCCGGCCATGATCTCGCTCTGCAAGATGTGCAATGTGCGCGACATTGACACCCTGATTGCCATCGTCTCCGTGATCCGCCCCGGCGCCGCCAACGAGTGCAAGAAGACGGAGTTTGCGCTTCGTTCCCAAGGCCTCAGCCCCGTGCGCTATCCCCATCCATCGCTCGAAGCATGCCTGCGCAGCACTTGCGGGCTGGTCGTCTATGAGGAGCATATTCTGCAAATCTGCGAAGCCTTCGCCGGCTTGCCGCCCGGACGGGCGGACATCCTGCGCCGAGCTTTGGGCAAGGAGAAGACCGACGTCATCGCCCAAATCCAAGTCGAGTTCGCCGACTGCGCGCGCCAGCGCGGTCGCACGGAGGCGGAGATTGCCGAAGTCTGGAACCTTGTAGCGGGCTTCCGCGGCTACGCCTTCTGCAAAGCACACAGCACAGCTTATGGCGTCGAGGCTTATCAATCCGCCTGGCTCAAGCTGCATTATCCCGCGGAGTTTATGGCCGCGGTGCTGACCAACGGCAAAGGCTTCTATTCGCCGCTCGTCTATGTGCTCGAATGCCACCGCCTCGGCATCCCGTTGTTGCCTCCGTCTGTAAACCAGCCGGGACCAGAGTTTGCCGTTGTAGAGGCGGGGCGCTCTGCCGCCAGCGCGCCGCCAGCCCCTGGCGCGCTGGTAACAGCGCACCCGACCCAAAAGGCCATCCGCGCGCCCCTGCTGCAACTCAAGGGCCTCACGCAGCGCACGAGCGAAACCATCCTGCACGAGCACGGACGCGGCCCGTTCACTTCCGTGGCCGATTTCTTCCTGCGTGTCGGACCGCTCAACGAGGAAATGGACGCGCTGATCCGCGTTGGCGCCTTCGATGACTTCAGCCAGAGCCGCACCGCGCAATATTGGACATTCAAATCCCTGTGCCAGGCCCAACCCGTAAATCGTAAATCGCAAATCGAAAATCCCCAGCTCTGGCTCCTGCCGCCAGCCAACCTCGATCGCCTCCCCTCCGTCCCGCTGGCCGAGCCCACCCGCCTCCAACGCCTGCGCGATGAAGAGGAACTCCTCGGCTACCCCGCCAGCGGCCATCCCCTGGAGCTTTTCCCCGACATCGCCTGGGACACCTATTGCCCGATCAATCGCCTGGGCGACCATGTCGGCCAGCAAATCGTCACCTGCGGGCTGGTCATCGAACAGCGCCTCTTCCACCAGGTCACCGGCGAGCCGATGAAGTTCATCACCATCGCCGACTGGACCGGCATCGTGGAGACCGAACTCTTCGCCCGCACTTACAAATCTTATGGTCTGAACACAGTCCGCTACCGTGTCCTTGAAGTGACCGCCACTGTCGAGCCGTTCGAGAACGGCCGCGGCTTCACGTTGCGCGTGCTGCGGGCAGACAAGCCGAGAACAAGGAAATAAACCGCGCAAAGCCGCATTCAGTTTGGGGTCAGCGCCTGTCGCGTGTGCGGCTCGCGTCTCTCTCGGCGCGAGGGCTTGCCTGTCCGCCCCATTTAATTATTCCCCATAGGCAGGCCATCCGATCGGAACATTGGCCAAGCAGCCCGCTGCAAATCGTCGGCCAGCTAAAGCTTGAACTCCAGGCCGGAAGTCGCTAGACGTGGGGCTGCAAATGATAACCAACACGCATACGTTATGAAGAAACTCAACGTCGGACTCATCGGCTGCGGCTTCATGGGCCGCACGCACTCGAACGCCTCGCGCAGGGTTAATAACTTCTTTGACCTCGATTACCAGCTCGTGCTCAAAGCCGTCTGCGATCTCGACGAGGCCAGGGCCCGGGCGTTCGCAGCCAAGTGGGGCTACGAATCCTGCGAAACCAACTGGCGCAAGCTCATCGCCCGCAAGGACATTGATCTTGTTGACATCACCGTGCCGAACAACATGCACCGGGAAATCGCGGTCGCGGCGGCCAAAACCGGCAAGATGATTCTGTGCGAGAAACCGCTGGCACGCACCGGTCCGGAGGCCCTGAAAATGGTGCAGGCCGTCGAGAAGGCTGGAGTCCCCAATCTGGTGTCCTACAATTACCGTCGCATCCCTGCGGTGGCGCTGGCCAAACAACTCATTGATGAGGGCCGACTCGGCCGCATTTTCCATTACCGCGCGAAGTTTCTGCAGGATTGGACGATTTCAAAAGACCTGCCCCAAGGCGGCCCGTCTTTGTGGCGTTTGGACGCGAAGGTCGCCGGCAGCGGCGTGACGGGCGACCTGCTGGCCCACTGCATTGACACCGCGCTCTGGCTCAACGGCGGCATGGACCAGGTGAACGCCATGACGGAAACCTTCGTCAAGCAGCGCAAGCACACCATCACCGGCAAGGTCGAGAAGGTGGGCATTGATGACGCGTGCGCTTTCCTGGCACGGTTTAAGAACGGGTCGCTGGCCACGTTCGAATCCACCCGCTACGCACGCGGACACAAGGCACTTTATACGTTTGAGATGAACGGCGAGCACGCCTCGCTTTTCTGGGACCTGCACGATCTGCATCGCCTGCAGTACTTCGATCACCGCGACGAAGGCCGGGTGCGGGGCTGGCGCAGCATCCATGTCACTGATGGCGATCACCCGTACATGGGGAAATGGTGGGTCCCCGGCCTGCAGATCGGCTACGAGCACAGCTTTGTCCATCAACTCGCAGACTTCCTGCAGGGCCTTGCCAAGGGAAAACCCGCACACCCGACCTTCCGCGACGCACTCGAGACCCAGTACGTCTGCGACGCCGTGCTCAAATCGGCGAAGACGCGCCGCTGGGAGAAGGTGGCCCGGGCAAAATAGCCAGAACGCCTGAAGGCGGCGTAACGAAGCAGCGGGTGCACGGTCATATTATGGCGTGAGCGTTCGCCACGCCGGAACATTGCGCCGGCGGTGGTGTTTGGACGATTAACATTGGGCTAACCAGTGACAATCACAGGCTGCTTCCTATTATCGGGAACCAAGCGGCGGCAAGAAGTGCGGGTTGCACGCAAACCCGCAGGGCTGGTCGCTCTGCTCGGCTGCGTGCTCTGCCTTTGCGGGTGCACGGCCAAGCACTATCGCGGTGCAGCGGATAAGGACGCCTATGGCGCCATTGCGCAGAAGGCGCCGTTCGTCACCAACATGGAGCCTCGCTTCACTATCGAGCAGACGAATGCCCTCGTTCTGGAGGGACTTCCACAGGTGACCACGACGAACGACTTTCTCGGTGACGCAGCCTCCGCGGAGTTCGGTGCGCGCGTGCTCTCGCTGTCGGAGGCCCTGAGAATTGCGGTCCGACACAGCCGCAGTTACCAGAACAGCCGTGAGCAGTTGTATCTGACGGCTCTGTCGCTAACGCTTTCCCGGCACGAGTTCACTCCCATCTTCGCCGCTGGCGGGAGTGGCAATTACGCCGTGCAGACGGCGCAGACGGTGGCTTTGGTGCCCGACCCGGTCACCGGCGAGCCAATCGAAGTGCTGAGCGACAACCTTGCCGAACAACAGAGTGTGCATGTTACAGGCAATGTTGGCGTTAGCTGGCTGATTCGGGGTATCGGCAGGCTCTCCGCAGCCTTCACCACGGACTTCTTGCGCTTCCTCGCTGGCAATCCGAGCACCATCACCTCGTCACAAATCGGAGCGACACTCACACGTCCCCTGCTTCGCAACGCGGGCTACAAGGCAGATATTGAGAATCTCACCCAGGCCGAGCGTGACCTGCTGTACCAACTGCGCGAGTTTGTCCGCTTCCGGAAGAACTTCAGCGTGCTCATCGCGTCCGCCTACTACAGCGTGCTGGGCAACCGGGACGCCGTGCGGAACAGTTTCCTGAACCTGCAAAGCTCGCGCCGCACCGGTGATCGCACGCGGGCGCTGGCGGCCGAGGGACGGACAGCCCAGTCGGACCTTGGCCGCATCGAGCAACAGGAACTCTCAGCCGAGAATGCGTGGGTCAGCGCCGCACGCGTCTACCAGCGGGCGCTGGATGACTTCAAGATTCAGCTCGGCATTCCTGTAGAGACCCGGATCGTGTTGGACGACCTCGAGTTACAGGAGCTGAAGATTCGCCACCCGGATCTCCAAGTGGAAGAATCAATCCAAATAGCCCTGGCGGCTCGCCTCGATTATCAGAATGCCCATGACGAACTGGCGGACAGCGGACGCAAGGTCAAACTGGCTGCCGATCAGTTCAAGCCGCAATTGGATCTCCTGGCCACCGCGGGCTTTGTAAGCCCGCAAGAAGACCACGGTTTTGCCGTGCCTGACCCGGACCGCTACAACTGGAGCGCAGGCGCCAACCTGGACTTGCCGCTGGAGAGAATGGCTGCGCGCAACAGCTACCGGGCCGCGCTCATAGCGGAGCAGCGCGCGGCACGCAACCTGGATCAGCAGCGGGATCAGATTCAATTGCAGGTGCGCGATAGCTGGCGGACGCTGGAACAGGCCCGCCGCACTTACCAGATCAGTGAAATCGGGGTCAAGCTGGCCGAGCGCCGCGTTGAGGAACAAGAGTTGTTGGCCGAGTTGGGCCGTGCCAAGGCGCTCGACCAAGTGGACGCCCAGAATGACCTGGTCAGTTCCAAGGACCAGCTCACGCAGGCCCTGGTGGCCCACACCATCGCCCGGCTCCAGTTCTGGGATAACATGGGAATCCTCTACATCAAGGACAACGGTCAGTGGCAGGAAATGGAAAAGCCGGAAACTGGATCCACTGCGAGCGACGCCGCCGTTTCTCCTGCCATGTCCCATCCTCCGGCCTCACGGGATCAACAGGCGCCGCCTCCTGTGCCCCGGGAGGCTTCCTCTTCGTCAGCACACACTCATGAAAGCCTCTCTACCGCCAACTGAACTCCTCGGAAGACTCAGGAAATGGCCGCGCTGGGTCTGGGCATTGCTGCTGGTAGCCGTTGCGTTGCTTGTATTCTGGTCGCGCGCCGGCCGACGCGGGGAAGCCGAAGGCGCCACCTTCACCGCGCGGCGCGGCCCGCTCAACATCACGGTGCTGGAAGGAGGAAGCATCCGTGCTGTCGAATCGCAGGAGATTAAATGCGAGGTCCGCGTCGGCTACCAGGGCATAAAGATCCTCAAGATCGTCGAAGAGGGCTACGAGGTTACGCCCGAGGACATCCGCACCAACAAAGTTCTGGTTGAACTGGACTCCTCGGAGCTGCAAAAGCAAATCGTGCAGCAGGACATTCAATACGAGTCCGCAGCCGCCACTCTCACCGACGCGCAGCAGAACTACGAAATCCAATTGAACCAGAATCTGAGCGACATCAAGGCCGCTGAACAGAAGGTGCGTTTCGCCCGGATGGACTTCGACAAGTTCCTCGGAGACAGAGTGACGCAGGCCATCGTCGATCAACTCGGCCTGGAGCAACAACTGGCGACCGAGCAGACCAACGCCCTGGCAAAATCCGCCGCCGTGGTCGGCTCGATGCCAAGCCGGGAGCACCCCGGGGAGGCTCCGGCGGCCGGCACGAATGGCGCAGACGGAAAGCGGCTGCAGTCTGCCGTTCCAGCAACGCCGCCCCATGTCCCGCCAGCCGCGGCAACAAACGTCCCGCCCGCCACTCCGGCTCACGTTGCCGACGCCTCTGCCAGCAGTCCGCCCCAGCCCACACCGGTTCCAGCCTCGCCGGCCGTGGTCATTGATTTCTCCCCCTACGCCAGGATCGAGGCGCTGGGCGATGGCGAAGCCAAACAGAAGTTGCGCAAGTTTGAGGATGACTTGCAGGTCGCCAGGAAGGAGGAAGGCCAATCCAAGGCAAACCTTGAAGGCACCCGGCGGTTATTCGATAAGGGGTTCGTCACCAAGCTTGACCTGGAAAAGGACGAGATCGCCAGCGAGAACAGCCGGCTGAAGGTGCAGACGGCTGTAACTGCGCGTGACCTGTTCCTGAAATACGAGTTTCCCAAGACCGCGGAAGAGTCGCTGTCAAAGTACGCGGAGGCCGTGCGCGAACTGGCCCGTGCCCGCAAAGCCGCCATATCGAAGCTGGCGCAGGCTGAGGCCAAACTGAGGTCAGCACAAGGCCAGTACAACATTCAAAGCCGGCAGCGCAAGGAACTCTACGAGCAACAGGATAAGTGCACGATCACGGCCAAGCGGCCCGGCCTGGTGGTTTACGGCGGCGGCGGGGATGAAGACTACTACGGAGGAGGGGAACAAGTTCGCGAAGGGGCCAGCGTGCGCGAACGCCAGGCCATTATCACAATCCCGGACATGACCAAGATGTCGGTGCGCGTCAAGATCCATGAGAGCTATATCAAGAAGATCAAAAAGGGCCAGAAGGCGCGGGTCACTGTGGATGCCTTTCCCGACACAGTTCTGGACGGCGAGGTCACCCAGGTCGGCGTGCTGCCCGATTCCCGGAACCGCTGGATGAATCCGGACATGAAGGTCTATCTCACCACGATTACCATCAAAGGCACCAATGATTCGCTCAAACCGGGCATGAGCGCGAAAGTGGAGGTCTTTGTGAACTCCCTGTCCAATGTGGTCTATGTGCCGGTGCAGGCGGTGTCTTTGGCGGAGGGCAAACAGGTCTGCTACCTCGCCAACGGGGGCAAGCCCGAATGCCGCAGGGTCCAGGTCGGCGAGTTCAACGACGAGTTCATTGAAATCAAGGACGGCCTCAAGGAAGGAGAACGCGTGTTGCTGCGGGCGTTGGAGGCTCAAGCCCCCGCAAAAGCCGAGGAACCGCCGGTGCCGACGCCCGAGGGCAGGGGTAGCGCGCAACCGTCCGCAGCACCCAACTCCAAAGCTTGATGGCTGCCTCCATCGTCCAGTTGCGCGACATCCGCAAGACCTACCAGATGGGATTGGTCAAGGTCGAGGCCCTCCGCGGGGTTAACATTGACATTCAGGCCGCCGAGTACGTCAGCATCATGGGGCCGTCCGGTTGCGGCAAGTCCACCCTGCTCAACGTCCTGGGCTGCCTGGATCACCCCACTGCAGGCCGTTACTTCCTCGGAGACCAGGACGTCTCACAGCTGGACGATGACGCGCTCTCGAGTGTCCGCGGCACCCGGCTGGGCTTTATCTTCCAGTCGTACAACCTGATTCAGCAGCTTACGGTGCTGGAGAATATCGAGGTGCCACTGTATTACCAGGGCCGCCCCGAGGCGGAGAGCCGGGCTGTAGCGAGGGAAGCGGCAACACGCGTGGGTTTGGCCGACCGCCTTGAACACAGACCTTACCAACTGTCGGGCGGCCAGCAACAGCGGGTGGCCATTGCGCGCGCCCTTGTCAACAACCCGCTTGTGATTCTGGCCGATGAACCGACCGGCAATCTTGATTCCGCCTCGGGGACGGACATTCTGCGGTTATTCGACGACCTCAATTGCCAGGGCAAGACAGTTCTCCTGGTAACACATGATCCCGTTGTGGCACGCAATTCGTCGCGCACGATTCGGCTGCGGGATGGCTTGATCGAGAGCGACATGAGCAATGGCACATGAATAACCCTGCTTCCGCAGTCAGCTCTGCCGCCGCACAGCCTGGGGAATCCCGTTTCCTTAACAGCCTCACTCCTGCACGCCTCCGCCGCACCTTTCGGCTCGCCATTAAGAGCCTCTGGCTGCACCGGCTGCGTTCGCTGTTAACCGTCCTGGGCATCGTGTTTGGCGTTTGTTCGGTAATCGCCATGCTGGCGATTGGCGAGGGGGCCAGTTTCGAGGCGCAGGAGCAGATCAAGAATCTGGGGAGCCAGAACGTGATCCTGCGCAGCATCAAGCCGCCCGAAGAGCAGAAAGTGACGGAAAAGGCCAGCCAAAGCTACGTGCTGCAGTATGGCCTGACCTACACCGACGCCAAGAGCATTCGCTCCACCATCCCCGGCGTCAGCGTCTTAGTGCCAAGCCGCATCATGCGGGACTATGTCTGGAACATCAGCCGCCGGGTGGATTGCGACATTGTGGGCACCGTGCCGTGGTATCCTGAAATGCGCAACCACCATGTTGCCCGAGGACGTTTCTTCACCGATGCGGATATGGAAGCCAGCCGCAGCGTCTGCGTGCTCGGAGCTGGCGTGGCCCAAGCCCTCTTTCCCTTTGATTCCCCACTGGGCCGGGATGTGCGCGTCGGCGGTGATTACTACCGCATCATCGGCGTGATGGAGGCGCGAGGCAAAGGCCTGAGCACCAGCCAAACCGAGGCCGGCCCCAAAGCGACAGCGCACGAGATGTTCATCCCCCTGGAGACAGCCAAGGCGCGCTACGGCGAGGTGTTGATCAAGATGCGCAGCGGCAGCTTCGAGGCCGAGCGGGTGCAGTTGCATGAAATCACCGTCAAGGTGGCCAGTCGCGACCAAGTCCTACCGGTCGCGGAAGCCGTCAAGGCCGTGCTCAAGCACCACCACAAGAAGCAGGATTACGAGGTGGTGGTGCCTTTGGAGTTGCTCAAGCGCGCTGAGCGCACCAAGCAAATCTTCAACATCGTTCTGGGGTCAATCGCCGCCATCTCCCTGCTCGTCGGCGGCATTGGTATTATGAACATCATGCTTGCGACGGTCACAGAGCGCACCCGCGAAATCGGCATCCGCCGCGCCCTTGGCGCCAAGCGGCGCGACATCATCACGCAGTTCCTGGTGGAAGCCGTAATGCTCTCCGGCGCGGGCGGCCTCTTCGGCGTCGCCCTCGGGATCACCATCCCTTTGCTGGTGACCTGGTTCGCGGCGATGAAGACAATCATCACCTTCTGGTCGCCGCTGCTCGCCTTTTCCATTTCCGCCCTGGTCGGCGTTGTCTTCGGCCTTTACCCAGCTCTCCGGGCAGCCAATATGGACCCCGTGGAAGCGCTCCGCCATGAATAGCAGCCGCAGGCTGCCCAACCGCCACAACTGGCGGCCGCAGGCGCCGCTGCCCCGCTCGTTCAGGCCACAGAAAACCTCAACTCACGCTCATGCCGAGCAGGAACTCGATGTTGCTGCCGGTCTTCTTGAGTTTGTTCAACACCAGTTCCATCGCTTCGACCGGCGGGACCCCGGTCAGCGCCCGGCGCAGGATGACCACCCGGTTGTACTCGTCCGGGTGGTAGAGCAGTTCCTCTTTGCGCGTGCCGGAACGCTCGATGTTGATGGAGGGGAAAATACGCCGGTCCACCAGTGCCCGGTCCAGGCAGATTTCCATGTTACCCGTCCCTTTGAACTCCTCAAAAATCACCTCGTCCATCCGGGACCCCGTATCCACCAGCGCCGTCGCAATGATCGTCAGCGACCCGCCCTCTTCAATATTGCGCGCCGCGCCGAAAAACCGCTTGGGTTTGTGCAACGCGTTGGCATCCACGCCGCCGGATAGAATCTTCCCCGAGTGCGGCTGCACGGTATTGTAGGCCCGCGCCAGGCGCGTAATCGAATCAAGCAGGATAACAACGTCACGCTTGTGCTCGATCATGCGCCGCGCCTTCTCGATCACCATCTCCGCCACCTGCACGTGCCGCTCCGGCGGTTCGTCGAATGTCGAACTGATGACCTCCGCGCCCCGACAAGTTCGTTCCATGTCCGTCACCTCCTCGGGCCGCTCGTCAATCAGCAAGATGAACAAGTAGGTTTCGGGATTGTTCTTCAGGATGGCGTTGGCCACCTTTTGCATCAGCACCGTCTTGCCCGTGCGCGGCGGGGCGACGATCAGCCCGCGGCTTCCCTTGCCGATCGGACACACCAGGTCCAGCACCCGCGTGGAAAGCTCGTCCGGCGTGGTTTCCAGGATGAACCGCTTGTTTGGGAAAAGCGGCGTCAGGTTGTCGAAAAGGGTCTTGTCTTTCGCCTTGTCCGGCTCTTCCTGGTCCACGGCCTCAACCTTCAGCAGCGCGAAGAACTTCTCCTTTTCTTTGGGCGGACGGATTTGGCCTGCTACCAGGTTCCCGGTCTGCAGGTCGAAGCGTCGAATCTGCGACGGCGAGACATAGATGTCTTCCGGACAGGGCAGATAATTGAAGCTCTGCGAGCGTAGAAATCCGAAGCCCTCGGGCAGCACCTCCAACACTCCCTCCGAAAACAGCACTCCGGCCCGTTCGGCATTCTTCTGCAGGATGTGGAAAATGACCTCGTGCTTGCGCATCGTCCCAAAATTCTCTACGCCAAGGTCCCGCGCCATCTGATTCAGGTCCGGCATTGACATCGCCTGCAGCTTGGCAATGTTGATCGAAGCTGTTGCGCCCTGCCCCTTTGCTTCCGCAGGGGCAGGTTCTGTCGGGGGCGCTTCCACTTCGCCCGCCTCCACTGGAATCGTTGGCGGTGCCAAGGTTCCAGCGGGCGCTTCAATCGCTGCGGCTGCTGAGGCACTCGACTCCACGCCGTCGCCACTCACTGGCGCAGCGACATCTGTTTTGGCCGATTTGGTTTTGGCCTTCTTTTTCGGTCTTGGCATAGGTCAATACGGTTAGACTATAAAATGCAATTTCGGGTGAGACCGCTATGGGGCTGGTCTATCAGCCCAGCTCCTGACTGGGCAACTAACTAACGTCTCGTTTGATTCAAATTGGAATGGCTCCCAACCAGGAGCGTTGGGCCAGAGTATCAATCATCTTCCGACGCGGCAAGGAAAATCCTGCGTCAAATTCCCCAACACACTGGCGCGCCCTCCCCTGCATGTCAAGCTTCTGCTTCGTCTTTGCCACTTCGTCTCAGGGCGCCACGTGACGCCGCATCTACCGCGTTCTCTTGCTTCAGGCACGGCTCCAGCGCTCACTTTGAATAGGGCAGCGGAAACCGCGCGGTCAGTTCACGGACCCGCTGGCGCACCTTCTGTATGGTCTCCGCGTTCTTGAGGTCCAGCAACACCTCGCTGATCATGTCGGCAATTGCCGCCATCTCGACTTCCGCCATGCCACGCGTCGTAACCGCCGGAGTGCCCAAGCGGATGCCGCTCGCCTGGAAGGGCGACCGTGTCTCGAACGGAATCGTATTCTTGTTCACCGTGATACCCGCCAGGTCCAGAGCCCCCTGGCAATCCTTGCCCGTCACCCCACGCGCCCCCACATCCACCAGCATCAGGTGATTGTCCGTGCCCCCGCTCACCAACCGGAAGCCGTTCTGCTTCATCCCGGCGGCCAGTGTCGCCGCGTTCTTCACGATTTGCGTCTGATACGCCTTGAACGCAGGCTGCATCGCTTCCTGCAAGCACACCGCCTTGGCGGCAATCACGTGCATCAACGGCCCGCCCTGGATGCCGGGGAACGTCTGCGAATCAATCGCCTTCGCATCCTTCTCCCTGCACAATATCAGCCCTCCGCGCGGCCCGCGCAGCGTTTTGTGCGTTGTTGTCGTCACGAAATCTGCGTGCGGCACGGGGCTCGGATGAAGGCCGGCAGCCACCAGTCCGGCGATGTGCGCAATGTCCGCCAGCAGGTAGGCCCCGACTTCGCGCGCAATCTGCCCCAACCGCTCGAACTCGATCGTCCGCGGGTAGGCGCTGGCGCCGACCGTGATCATCTTTGGCTTGTGGTCCCGCGCCATCTGGGCCAGTTGGTCATAATCAATGCGCTCATCGTCTTTACGCACCCCGTAATGAATAACATCGAAGAACCTGCCCGAGAAGTTCACCTTGTTGCCGTGCGTCAGATGCCCCCCGTGCGACAGGTCCATGGTTAGCATCTTGTCCCCCGGCTTGAGGAACGCAAAATACACCGCCATGTTCGCCTGGCTTCCGGAGTGCGGCTGCACATTGGCGTGCTCAGCCCCAAACAACTTCCTGGCCCGATCAATCGCGAGTTGTTCGACCACGTCCACGTTTTCGCAACCGCCGTACCACCGCTTCTTCGGATAGCCCTCGGCGTACTTGTTGGTCAGCACCGATCCCTGCGCCTCCATCACGGCGGGGCTGGTGAAATTCTCGCTCGCAATCAACTCGATGTTCTCCTGCTGGCGCCGAACCTCCTGCTCGATCGCCGCCGCAACTTCCGGGTCAACTGTTCGTAGCCTGTAGTCGGTGGGTATAATCCGTCTTTCCATAACTGTTGTCCTTTGTTTGTGCCCCTCGGAATCCGCTCCGCGGGCGCCTCTTGCCCCGGGTTCAATGAAACCCAGCAACGACGTGATCCCCTGCTTGATTTGATCGCGGCAATTCACATACACCGCATACGATCCCCCAATTGGATCACTGATATCTTTCTCGCAAGTATCCGGCCGTTCGTCGAACTCGCGCAGCAGGAATGTCTTCTCCGCCGCCTGAGGATACAGTGCTGTCACCATATCAATGTGGCTGTGCGTCATGCAGAAGATGTAATCCGCTTGCCTGACAAGTTCCGCCGTCAGCGGCCGGCTGCGCAGGCCTGAAATATCTATGCCCATTTCCTTCAGGGCCTCGACCGCGTGCGGGGTTGGGGGCAGCCCGTCCATCGCCCCGAGACCGGCCGACAACGCCACGTAATCCTCCCGCCCCTCCACAACCTGCCTGAAGATGCCTTCCGCCATCGGGCTACGGCACACGTTGCCGGTGCAAACAAACAGAATCGTCTTCATTCAGCCATGCGTTGGGCGCCTCAACTTGGTTCGGACCACTTGACTCGTCAACCGCAAAATCAAGATCTTGGCGACCGGACCAGCGCCAACCCCCGCAGCAAATCCAGCGCACGCGCCAGCGCCGGGTCCTGAACAAGCGGTTCCTCCGGTTCGCGCTCTCTGAGCGCTGTCAGGCTCGCCTCGCTTATGCCCTCGCGCCGCTCGCGCACGAGTTCGGCCTCGTTCAGACGCGGACGCCTCGCCGCCTGGTTCGTCCCCAAGCCCTGACTGGCTCCCGACGAACCGCCACTGGCCAGCAGGTTTGTCTTCTCGGGCGCCTTGAAAGCATTTGCAAAATACATCCGCTCCTCCGCCGGGTTGACCTCCACCGCAATGTCCGGCGTGAGCCCCTCCTGTGGCATCGCCGAACCGTCGGCCAACTGGATCGCCGTCGTTGCGATCCGCAAACGCTCCCCGCTCTTCAGTGGAAACTCCCGCGTCACCATCGCCCTGCCCGCCGTTCGCCCACCCAGGACCAGGCCCGCCCCTGTCTCCCTCAACACCGCCGCCACCGCCTCCGCCGCGCCCACCGTCTGCCGATTCACAAGAACTGCGACGGGCACGCCAATCGCATCGCTCTTCGCCTTCGACCGCACAATTCCGCTGCCCCAATTCAACAGCCCCTGCTCCTTCTTAACGAACAAATCCGCCGTCGCCGCTGCCGCCGCGTAATCATCGCCCCCCGCATAACGCAAATCCAGCACGAGCCCCTTTAGGCTGTTAGTGGTTTCTGGCTGGCGCCACGCCTTGCTAATCGCATCCGGCAAGCCCTCTCGTACGCGCTCGACCCGCACGTAAAGAACATCCCCCTGGAATACACTCGATTTGCTCACCAGTGGTCCCTCCGAAGCAGCCTTGGCTGCCGCGCCGTTCGTCACGAGCGACACTCGAGGGCTGAGCTCCACCAACAACCCCCGCACGGCTGCCTTGTTCAGCCGTGGTTCGTCCATCCCTGCCATGTGCGAGCGGATTAGGTCATACACTTCTTTGAAATCCGGTCCGCCGGCATCCGCTGCCTTGGATTCCGCAAGTAGCAGACCCGCCTGCCCGCCGCACAACACTAGCCAGGCCGCAAACAGAGAACCGGTCACATTTCGTATCATGTGCTGCCATAGTGCTCGCTTCTGAACCCAAAGTAAAGCCAACGCCGGTCTTCTTTACAGGGTGCGGGCACCTCAAGAGGCCGTTCGCTCAGCAGGCCTGCCCCGGTGGCACACAGCCACCAAGAGGCTCAGACATCCTAACCCGTTGGAAACGCCGTGAGTCTAATGCCCCGCTCACCATACCCCCTCCTTCGGCCGTAGTACCACCGTCGCTCCTCCGTTGCTTCTCCGTCCTTCCTCCGTTCTACCTCCCACCGCCAGCCCCGAGGTGGAACGGAGGAGCAACGGCGGTACTACGGAGGTAGCAGCTTGCCACTGGGGTGATGACCGTGGTGACGCGTGCGACGCGGGGATGGCCCACCGCCCAGCCGCCCATGTAACAAACGCGCCCAGGCTCGCGTGACTGACACCCTCAACCGTGCCCGGACACTACAGCTTCTCCGGGCTGCCCAACAACTGCGCTACGCGGGCCAGGAGCCGCCCCGCCGCGCCACCGTCCAGGACGCGATGATCGAAGCTCAAGGTAAGATTCGCTTCCATGGCCGGCACGAACTGGGCTTTCGCCGCATCCCAATTGGGCACCCGCCGGGCGGAACCCATTCCCAATACGAGAGTCTGTTCCGGCAGCGGAATCGGCGTCGCCCAGGTCAGGCCAAAGGTCCCGAAGTTGGTGACGGTAGCGATGGAGCCGCCAGTGGCATCCGCCGGCAGTTTGTGCTCATGCGCCAGCTTAATCAGTTCATCGTAGCGTTTCACCAAGTCTTTGAGCAGGCGTTTCTCCGCGTCGCGAACCACCGGAACCAGCACCCCCTCCTCGGCCTCGACGGCAAAACCGACATCAATGGCAGTGGGGTGAACGATCTTGTTCCCGACAAGCCGGCCGGCTGGAGTGCTGTTTTCGGCCAGCGCCAGCGCCAGCGCCCGCAAGGCGTAAAGGGCGGGACCTGGCCTGGGATCACACGTTTTGCGGTGATTCAGGAGCGGATCGAAACAGACCGGCAGAGCGACGGTTGCCAACGGCCGGGTCCAACTGCGCCGCATGGCATCGGCGACGGCTACGCGCATGGGGGAAGCCTGAGTCAGCTTGTGCCGCTCCAGATTGGCGATGAACCGCTCGAAGTCCTGAATGGTCACACGCCCGCCGGCGCCGCTGCCGGGAAGGCCCGCCAAATCCGCCGCGTGGAGGCCCAGTTCCAGCATGCGCGCTTTCATGCGCGGGGACATGTAGCTCGCGCCCTCGGCATTAGCCGGCACGGGCAAACCGCGAACGGTCGGCTGCACGCCTTTGCGAGTGGCGTCAGTGTGACTCCCGCGTGAGGGGTCAAGGTCGGGGGCGTCTTCCTCGCCGGCGGCGGCGGGAGCCAGGTCCAGGCCCAGTCGCGAAGCGTCCTCCGGGCTGGTCTGCAGGTAGCCGAGCACGGCGCCAACTGGATAGCTCGTGCCCGGCTTCACCAGGAATCTCTCAACGCGCCCCGGGCAAGGAGAGGTGACGTTCATGGTGGCCTTGCTTGTTTCCACCTCAATGATGTCCTGATCCGTTTGCACATGGTCACCGACCGGGACCAGCACGTTGACGACCGTTGCTTCGGCGATGGACTCGCCGAGCTGTGGCATTATGATAGGGATGGAGGGCATGGAGTCAGCAGATGGCGTTCACAGTCGCAAGAGGCGGCGGGCGGCGGCGGCAATGCTGCGTGCCGTCGGGCGATGCGCCGCCCACAGACCCGGGTGGTAAGGTACCGGTGTATCCTTCGCATTGAGCCGTTGCGGCGGGGCATCGAGGAGGCCGAAACCTTCGCTGGCAACGCGAGCAATCACCTCGGCGGTGACGCCCCCCCAGGGCCACGATTCACCTGCACACAGCAGCCGGCCTGTGCGCGCAACTGAGGCCATGACGGTATCTGTGTCCAGGGGCTTCACAGAGCGGAGGTCAACGACTTCAATTTCCGCCCCTTCCGATGCCAGTTCATCCGCCACTGCGAGGGCCTCATGCACCATGGCGCTGTAGGCTACCAGCGTCACGTCGCGGCCCGCCCGGGCAATCCGCGCCTTGCCGGTTGGCATGGCCTCGACGGGCAGTTGCTCCGCTTTCAGGTGGTAGTAGAGGTACTTGTGCTCGCAGAAGATGACCGGGTCGTCAAGCGCGACGGCCTCCAGCAACATGCTGTAGGCATCCTCGACGGTGGCGGGAGTCATCACGATCAGGCCTGGATAATGCGCGTAAATCGCCTCCATGCTCTGGCTGTGAAATGGGCCGCTCCCGGAGGTGCCGCCGCAGGGCAGCCGCACTGTAATGGGGCAGGGTACTCGCGTCCGCCAGTACAGCGTGGCCGCTTGATTAACAATCTGGTTAAACGCGGGGGTTGAAAAATCCGCGAACTGCATTTCGATAATGGGACGCATCCCTTGAATGGCCGCGCCCACGGCCAGACCGAGCATGGCATCTTCACTTATCGGAGAGTCAATCACACGCCCCGGGAACCTCTGCGCCAGGTTTTTCGTGGCCTTGAAAGCACCGCCGAAGGCACCTACATCCTGCCCGTAAATAAACACCCGCGGGTCGTCAGCCAGCGCCCGCGCCTGCGCCTCTCGAATTGCGTCCAGGTAGGTAAGACTCATCGAGGTCAACCCTGGTCGTAACCTTCGCTCAAGTGCTTTGAGGCCAGCGCGCACCAATCCTCCTTGTAGGGGTCCGGCCCGGCTTCCCGCTGCACCTTGGCGGCGATCTCCTCAATCTCCTGCACCGCTTCCTTGCGCCAGGCTGCCATGGCTGGGGCATCCGCCCAGCCCTCCTTCGCCAAAACGCTCTCGGCAACTCTCAGACAATCCCGCCCGAGAGGCGACTGTTTCAACTTCGGGTCAATGTAGCCTGCGTCATCGTGTTCGCCATGGCCGCAAAGCCGGAGCAACCGCGCAACGACCATTTGAGGACCGTGCCCAGCCCTCGCCTCGCTGACCGCGTTGCCCACTACCTTGAGACAGGCAGACAGATCGGTGCCATCCACGTCTTCTCCGTGAATCCCGTAACCCACGGCCTTGTCCACCAACGAATGACAGGCAAATTGCCGTTCGGTGGGAGTGGAGTAGGCGTAGTGATTGTTGGCGATAACCAGGACCAAGGGCAGTTTCTCCACTGCAGCCTGGTTTACTGCTTCGTGAAAGGAGCCCGTGGAAGTCGCGCCATCACCCACGCAAGCAGCCCCCACCGTGCCGCGGATGTCCTTGAACCGATGAGCCAGCAGCGCGCCGTTTACCAGGGAGATCATGCTGCCCAGGTGGCTAATCATGGCGAACAACCCCTCCCGAGGCCGCCCCCGATGGACATTTCCGTCCCGGGCGCGCATCGGCCCCAACGGCGACCCCAAGTAAGTCCGCACGGCATCCAGAACCGGCTCCCCAAAAGCCAGCCGGCCTGCCCCGTCGCGAATAAGCGGCGCAAAGACATCCCCCGCGCGCAAGGATACCCCTACCGAAACGCTCAAGGCTTCCTGACCGCGTCCGAGAAAGACGCCGCCATGAATCTTGCCCATGCGATATAGACTCGCGAGCTTGTCGTCCAGGACGCGCGCGCGCAGCATGATGCGGTACGCCTCAACGTAGCGATCGCGAAAGGAACATCCCTCGTCAACCGCATGGTGGTTGAGCAGAGCGTGAGCCATACGTGGAAATCTACCCGCCTCGACACTCGTCTGGCAATTGTTTCTTTGCCGTCCTGAAATGGGACACTTGTCTTGTTTCAGGCACGCGCCCCCCTGGGGCCGCCGATTCCAGGGTAGCCGCTGGACCAGCCAGCGTCGCCCAGCCGAAGGCGAAACAATCAGGTTGGTTCTGGCCGGACATTGGTGTTGAATGTGCTCAATACGGACCGGATTACTAGTGATCCATCTCAGGAAACGATAATGATTGCACACGCCGGACTATGAACGCACCTGCGTCCCAGGTATTAATAGTCGAAGATGATCCGCGCATGCCGGAGGTGCTAGCCAGTTTGTTGCATGACGAAAACGTAGCCATCGCCACTGCCAGCAACGCGCCCGCCGCCCTGAGACTGACGCGCGCGCAGCAATTCGATTTGATCGTGCTGGACCTTGGCTTGCCGGGCGTCAACGGGTTCGAACTGTTGCGGCAGCTTAAGGAGTCTCCCGAAACGCAGCCCATCCCGGTCATTGTCCTGACCGCCTGGAACAGCACCAGCGACAAGTTGCGCGGGTTTGAGTTGGGCGCGGTTGATTACCTGACGAAGCCCTTCGAGGCAGGCGAGTTGCGGGCCCGCTTGCGCGCGGCGCTGCGCGCCAAGCATCTGCAGGACGAACTGACGCAGGCCAACCGCGAACTGCTGACCGCCCGCGTTGCTGCGGAAACCTCGGCGCGGGCCAAGGCGGAGTTCCTGGCCAACATGAGCCACGAAATACGCACCCCCATGAACGGCATCATCGCCATGTCCGGCCTGCTCCTGGAAACTCCGCTAAGTCCCGAACAACGCGGGTATCTGGAGACGATCTATTCCAGTTCCGAGTCTTTGCTCACGATTATCAACGACATTCTGGACTTCTCAAAGATTGAATCCGGCAAGCTCGAGCTGGAGAGCCAGCCATTCGACTTGCGCGTGTGCGTTGAAGAAGCGCTCGACCTGCTGGCCACGAAAGCGGCGGAAAAGAAGCTGGAGCTGGCCTGCTTATTGGAGGATGAAGTCCCGGCGCAGATGTGCGGGGATGCGACTCGGCTTCGGCAGGTCCTTGTCAACCTGCTGAGCAATGCAGTCAAGTTCACCGCCGCCGGTGAGGTCGTGGCAGAGCTCAAGGTGCTGTCCGCGCCAACACAGACCGAGAAGAACCCGGAGCCGTGGCAGCTCCATTTTCTGGTGCGCGACACGGGCATAGGCATTCCCGTGGACCGGCTCGCCCGCCTTTTCAAGTCTTTCAGCCAGGCGGACGCCTCAACCTCGCGTCGCTATGGCGGCACCGGCCTTGGCTTGGCCATCAGCAAACGTCTGGTCGAGCTGATGGGCGGCAAGATGTGGGTTGAGAGCGTGCCGCAGAAGGGGTCAACCTTCCATTTCACCCTCCCCTTGCGCCCCTCGCCCAACCGGCCGCAGGTCCTGCCCGAGACAGGGCGGCCGCAACTCGCTAACGCCCGCGTCTTGATAGTGGACGACAACGCAACCAACTGCCGAATCCTCAGCTCGCACGCGCGCAGATGGGGAATGGTGCCGCGTCACACACAGAACCCCTCCGAGGCTTTGGAATGGCTGCGCGCGGGTGAAGGGTTCGAGTTGGCTATTCTTGACATGGAAATGCCCGGCCTGGACGGTGTTGCGTTGGCCGGGGAAGTCCGCAAGCTGCCCGCCAAGGGCAACCTGCCGCTCGTGCTTCTTAACCCGTCTGGCGTCCGTGCTGAGTGTCCGGACTTCGTCCGCGCTTCGTTTGCGGGGTGCCTGTCCAAGCCTGTTAAGTCCGGTCCGCTTCAAGATCTCCTGGTTCGCGTGATATCCGGCTCCCGGCCCGCCGCCCCCAGGACGCACGCCCCTGCCAAGCTCGACCCGACTCTCGCCAGCCGACTGCCTTTGCGCATACTCCTGTGCGATGACAACATGATCAACCAGAAGGTAGCGATGCGTTTGCTCCAGCAGATGGGCTACCGGGCTGATATGGCGGCTAATGGTCTGGAAGCACTGGCGGCGCTCGATCGCCAGCCCTACGATTTGATCTTCATGGATCTGATGATGCCTGAGATGGGCGGTTTGGAGGCCACGCGCATCATCCGCGTGCGGCAGAAGCAACCAGCGGAATTCCCACACTGCAAGTCCCCGATCATCATTGTAGCCATGACAGCCAGCGCGATGCCGGGCGACCGCGAGAAGTGTTTTGCCGTGGGCATGGATGATTATGTCGCCAAACCCGTGCGGCTTGAAGACGTGCGCGGGATTGTGGAACGGTGGGGGCCGGTCGCTGGCATGACCAGCGCCGAAGCACCTGCTGCCACGGCATCTCCAGTGCCTGCGGCTACGGAGCCGGCAGCTCGCCCCCTCGGCACAGTTTTGTGCGACGAGGCGCCTGTTGACATGACAAGGCTGCTCGACTTCACAGATGGCAGCCCTGAGAACCTCAGGGAACTGGTGACCCTTTACCTGGATCAAACCGCGGGGCAAATCGAGCGACTTGAGGCAGCGGTGCAGGCCGGCAAGGCACAGGAAGTGCGGCGGCTGGCGCACAGTTGCGCCGGGGCGAGCGCCACCTGCGGGATGACCAATCTGGTGCCGCTGTTGCGCGAACTGGAACGCCAGGGCGCTGAGAATGCTCTCGCCGGCGCCGAGGAGCTCTCCCGCAAGGCGGGCGAGGAATTCACACGTATCCGGAGTTATCTGGAGGCGTACCTGGCCGAGCATGCCAGCCTCGCCGCCAAGACTTAGCTATGAAGAAGATTCTAATCATAGAGGACGACCGAATAGTAGCGAACATCTACCGAAACAAGTTCTCGGTTGAAGGCTACCGGGTTGACGTTGCCCTGGACGGGTCAGCAGGGTTGGAAATGGTCCACAGTTTCCGGCCGGACGCGATCATCCTGGACTTGATGCTGCCGGGAGTAACAGGAGTGGAGGTGCTCAAACAGCTTCGATCCGAACCGGAGTATGAATCGCTGCCAGTGATCGTCTTCTCGAACACGTACCTGACAAACATAGTGCAAGAAGCCTGGAAAGCCGGCGCCACCAAGTGCCTGTCCAAAGCCAATTGCAGCCCCAAACAACTTATTGAAGTGGTGCGGAGCGCCCTTTCCAAGAACGGCACTACTGCCGCAGCCCCGGCTTCTGCGGCCACAGCGACCGTGACGGCACCCGGTTCTCCGGTCGCCACTGACACGGCTCCCCCACCTCACCCCCCTGCGGCCAGCGATCCGGATGCAGCCTTTCAGGCCGATCTCCGCAAGTCCTTCATCGAAGGCCTCCCGGCTACGCTGGCGACCTTGCGAACACTGCTCCAGGGGCTGATCAGAGCCGCAGATGAAGCCGCGCGCCTCAAGCCGCTTAATGAGTTGTATCGGCGCATTCACGCGTTAACGGGCAACGCCGGCATCGCGGGCGTGCCGCAGGTTGCCAGAATGTCTGACGCACTGGAGGCTCTGCTTAAGGAGCTTTACGAGAAGCCGAGGAACATCAACGCCTCCACGCTGCGCACGGTCGCGCTGGCGATTGACTTCCTTGGAATGCTCTTTGAGCAGGGCACTGCACTCCAGAGACAGCTAACGGCGCCACGCGATGTCCTGGTCGTGGACGATGAGGCCATCTCCCGGCGCGCATTGGTTTACGCCCTGGAGAAGGCGAAGCTCAAGTCGGCCAGTGTGGAGGATTCGGCCGTTGCTTATGACATGCTTGCGGAGAACGAGTTTGACCTGATCTTCCTCGACATTGACATGCCCGGCATGAGCGGATTCGAGCTCTGCACCAAGCTGCGCCTGCTGCCGGCGCACAAGACAACGCCTGTGGTGTTTGTCACCAGCCTCAGCGACTTCGAAAGCCGCGCCAACTCCACCGTGAGCGGGGGAAACGACTTCATCGGCAAGCCGTTCCTGTTCATGGAGGTGGCGGTCAAAGCGCTCGTCTATGTCCTCCGCGGGCGCCTCCAGGCGGCGAAGTGAGCGGCCTGAAGGAGACGGTCAGGAGATAGGTCCGCAGGAAGCTGTCCAGACGGACCTGTTTTGACATTCTCCGTCCTCCTTACTACCCTTTGGCCATGGAAGCACTGCACGCTCCGTGGCGGATTGAGTACATCCTGGCGCCCAAGCCCGAGAACAGCGAAAGCCTGTTCACGCGCATCGCCCAGTCGAACGATGACGAGGTTAATCATGTCATTGCTCGCGACCGCACGTGCTTCGCACTCCTCAATGCGTATCCCTACACGGGCGGCCACCTGATGATCGTGCCTTACAAACAAGTGCCGGATCTCAACGGACTGACGGACGAAGAACTGGCCGACCTTCTCAAGTTGACGCGGCGTTGCCAGAATGCGCTGTCCAAGGTGATGAAGCCGCAGGGATTCAATATCGGAATTAATACCGGGCAGGTCGCAGGGGCCGGCGTCCTGGGGCACTTGCATATTCACCTTGTGCCGCGCTGGCTGGGGGACACGAATTTCATGCCTGTCCTGGCAGGCACCGTCGTGGTGCCAGAGGCCCTGCGCGAGCTGGCCGCCAGGCTCCGTGCGGACCTGGAACAATCCTAGCCCATGTCGTTTGTGCAACACGACTGCGTTAACCTGCCAGCCTGCCCCTCTCTCCTCGTTCACGCATCTGACATCTAGCCATGCCCACAGAGACCCTTCATTTTGAGAACGCCCGCATCGCACAACAACTCTACAACAACGATCCTCGCAACCTGCAAGCGCTCGAACAACAGCTTGGCGTCAAGGCCACTTCTCGCGAAGGCTGGATCAAGCTCGAAGGCGAGGCCGATGCCATAGACCGCGCCAAACAGCTGTTTCTGCTGCTGGAGAACTCACTCCAGGCTGGAACTCCCGTCAGGAACCGCGAGTTCTCGCACGCGCTGAACATTGTCAAGCACGAGGGTGTGCCCATGCTCAAGGACATACTCACCGATCGCATCCGGACCTCTGACAAGAAGGCAGGGGTCACGGCCAAGACCGTGGGTCAGAAAAGGTACTTGGATGCGATTAGGCACTACGACGTGACCATTGGGGTTGGCCCGGCCGGCACCGGCAAGACTTACCTGGCCGTGGCCGTGGCGCTGGCTTCTCTGAGAGAAGGCAAGGTCTCGCGCATTATTCTCACCCGTCCCGCAGTTGAAGCTGGCGAGGCGCTTGGTTTCCTCCCGGGCGACCTTTACGAGAAGATCATGCCATACTTGCGCCCCCTGCACGACGCTTTGCAGGATATGCTGCCCCCTGAAGACATTCAGAAGCACACGGAGCGCGGCGTCATCGAAATCGCACCACTTGCCTACATGCGCGGGCGCACGCTGAACAATGCGTTCATAATTCTCGACGAGGCGCAGAATTCGACCACCGAGCAGATGTTCATGTTCCTCACGCGCCTGGGACTCAATTCCAAAGCGGTGATTACCGGCGATGAGACGCAGATTGACCTGCCGCTGCACAAGCAATCGGGTTTGCTCGAAGCGCATCGTGCTCTCAAACATGTCGAAGGCATAGCGATCGTTGAGTTCACGAAGCGCGACGTCGTGCGGCATCCGCTGGTGCAGCGCATCATCTCGGCTTACGAAACCCACCGCGGGCAGATGCGTCCTTCGAACCATGCGCAAGAAGCGTGACCGAAGCAGCCGACTCCGCCGCCCTCACCCAGCCGCCCCGGTTGAGCCCAAAACGCGCGGCCGTGGGCGACGGGAACTGGTCGCCCGACGATCGCTCACGCTGCGCAACCACCATCCCAACAGGGAATTGAACCTGCCCGTCTTGCGCCGAATCGTGCAGGCGCTGCTGCGGGAAATGTGGCCCGATGCCAGCATTGATCTGGGCATCTACGTGGTGGGGAAGATGAAGATGGCCAGTTTGAACGAGACTTTTCTGCATCACCAAGGCTCCACAGACGTGATCACCTTCGACTACACCGAGTTGCCGGGGCCTCTGGTCGCCCGGGACGCGTTCCCTCCCCTGCTCCACGGTGAGATCCTCCTCTGCCTGGATGAAGCGATGTCCCAGGCCCGCCGTTTCCGCACCACCTGGCAATGCGAGTTGGTTCGCTACGTTGTTCACGGCGTGCTGCACCTGCTGGACTACGACGACCAGAATACTCGTGCGCGCAGTGAGATGAAGGAAGTCGAGGATTTCATGGTCCGGCACCTGGCTCGTCGCTTTGACTTCCGCGCTATCGGCCGATCCCGAAGCTGAGTCTCCGCCTTCCTCCACAGTTCGCTGCGCAAGAGAAAGACGCGCGCCGACCCGATCTTGGCGTTGTTTTGCGGCAGCACTCTTGCCTAAGCAGTGCTGGTTCTTGGCAACGCTCTTGCTCATTTCGCCGCAAACAACTCTAAACTCTATGTTGGCACCTGTTATTTCATCACCGGCGCTATTTGTACGACGAGGCCTCGGACAATGCCTGGCTGGCCTGCTCTTGGCAGGCTCCTGCTCGGCAGGAACACTCCCCTTCTATGACGATTTTGAAGGCGGTCTCCTCAACTGGACACCCGGCGGGCTTTGGGGATTGACTACCGCGCACCATGGCTCGCCCAGCCATGCCGTCACCGACACCCCTGGCGCCTTCTACACCAACAACGCCAATTCGACCCTGGTGCTGGCAGTGCCGCTTGCGTTGACCGACGCTGTTCGCCCAGCGCTCAGTTTTCGGCATCAGCACGCGCTGGAAGCCGGCTACGACTTCGGGTTGGTGGAAGTTTCTGTGGATGGCGGCAGCAGTTGGAACTTGCCGGGGCTGGCCATCTACACAGGCCACCTTGGAACCCTAACCCGGGAGCAACTCGACCTCTCAGCCTACGCAGGCACTCCAGACTTTCGCGTCCGCTTCCGACTGGTCACAGACAGTTCCGTGGTCATGGATGGCTGGTATGTGGACGATGTGCTCATTAGTGAGACACCACCGCCTGTGACGCTGATGGCCGCTTACACGAATCGGAATTCTGTCGGCCTTGCCTGGACACAGTCCGCTGCGCCGGATTTTGCCGCTTATCGCCTCTATCGGTCCTTGACGCCAGGCGTTGACTGGCGTAGCGCGCGGGCGATCACCGAGGTTCCCTCCGCCGCCACCACCACCGTAACGGACCTGACGGCTTCTCCCAAGACGACCTACTATTACCGCGCGGCAGTGGTCAACACGAATGGATTGCTCACTTTGGGCAATGAAGTCATGGTCACCACGCATCCAGGGATGGACTACCCGTTTGTTGACAATGGCGAGGGTGGTCCCAACTCCTGGGTCGCCGAGGCGCCCTGGGCATTGAGCAGCGAGGATGCGGCTTCACCGATGCTCGGCTGGTCGGATTCCCCCGGCAGCGATTATGGCAATGGAATTACCTCCCAGGCGCTCACATTGGCGGCCCCGCTGTTCCTTGCGGGACACGCCAACGCGCCCGTGCTCTCCTTCCGCCAGAAGCATGACTTTGCATCCGGAGACTCGGGCAATGTTGAGATCTCGGTCAACAGCGGCGCTGACTGGGCTTCTCTGGCCAGTTTCACCGGCAATTCCTCCAATCAATGGCTACGAACCAGGTTCAGCCTGGACTCCTACACCAATGCCGCTTCGGTGTTGTTGCGCTTTCGGATCACCACGGACTCATCCACGCAGGCCGATGGCTGGCATCTGGACGACATTTCGGTCGCCGAATCGCCTGCTGTGGTCAACGCGCCGGTGCTCGATGAGGTTACGTCTCACACTATTCGCGTCAGTTGGGCGGCCAATACCGACCCAATGTTCTCGCATTACGCCGTATTTCGATCTGCCGCGCCAGGGGCTGGAATCAACTCCACTTTGGCAGCGACTGTTTCCAACCGGAACATCACTACCCTCACCGACACGAACCTCGCCCTGGATACGACGTATTATTACCGCGTCTATGCCGTAAGTCCTTACGGCGCATTCTCGCCCGACAGTCCCACCGAGAGCAGCGCACGCACCTTGAATAATCCGTTGCCGTTCAGCGATGGTTTTGAAGGCTTGCTTCAGGGGTGGAACCTTACCGGCAGTTGGGGCGTCGAGACCAAAAAGCCTCGGACGGGGCTGGCTTGCCTCTCAGACTCGCCCGAGTTCAACTACGGCAATTCGACCGACACCTACGCGTTGAGCGCGGTGAACCTGGTGGGCACGACCTGGCCGGTGTTGAAGTTTTGGGACCGGTATCGGCTGGCGGACAACGACTGGGCGCGGCTGGAGGTTTCGGTGGATGGGAGCAACTGGACGCCACTCTACGGGGCGGCGGGCATTCGGACCGAGTGGGCCGAGCAGTCCATTGACCTCTCGCCCTACAAGAACCAGAGCAACCTGCGCATCCGCTTCCATGTCTGGACTGACGCGGGCTCGACCGAAGACGGCTGGAGCATAGACGACCTGGAGGTGACCGAGCACACACCGGCAGTCATTACCCTGCCCTTCTACGAGACCTTCGAGGCGGGGTTGACCAACTGGCTGCATTCCTCCTGGGCGCTGGACACCAACGGGGCCTACGGCGGCAGTTATGCAGTGCGGGACACGCCGACGGGGCGAATGAACCCCGACACGACCTATTGGCTGGGGCTGGGGGCAAACCTGAACCTGAGCAACACGGTCAACCCGCAACTGGTGTTCTGGGTCAAGGGACAGTTGTGGTATCGGTCGCGGTTCCGGGTGCACTATTCGACGGATGGCGGGTTGAACTGGAGCGAGCTCTATGGGCTGAACTACGATTGGGACCAGGCCTGGACGCGGGTGCAGGTGTCGCTGCAGAGCTTGGTCAACCGGACGGTGCGGCTGCGCTTTGCCACCTGGAATGAGTACGGCTCCGCCCCCGCTCAGGACCTCTGGATAGACAACCTCACCATCGAGGAGATGCCCGCGGCGGTCACACTCGAAACGCTCACGCCGGGGCTGCGTTCGGTGGACCTGGCTTGGACGGCCTCAACGCTCGGGTCGGCCTTCAAACGCACCGAGGTGTATCGGGCCACGCACGCCACCGTGACCCTGGGCGACACCCTGCTTGGCACCTTTACCGATCCGGCGGTGACCAACCTTACCGACACCGGCCTCTCGATCGGGACGACCTATTACTACCGGGTGTTCACGGTGGACACCAACGACGTGTACATCCCGTCCAACGAGCGGTCCACCACCACGGTGCCGGTGCCCTGGCCGCTGGCCGACACGATGGAAACATCCGACCAGTGGGTGACGACGGGCACGTGGGGTATTGGCGCCGATGGCCGCAGCGGCGGTTGCCTGAGCGACTCGCCCATTGGGGACTACGGCAATTCGACCGACACCTACGCGTTGAGCGCGGTGAACCTGGTGGGCACGACCTGGCCGGTGTTGAAGTTTTGGGACCGGTATCGGCTGGCGGACAACGACTGGGCGCGGCTGGAGGTTTCGGTGGATGGGAGCAACTGGACGCCACTCTACGGGGCGGCGGGCATTCGGACCGAGTGGGCCGAGCAGTCCATTGACCTCTCGCCCTACAAGAACCAGAGCAACCTGCGCATCCGCTTCCATGTGTGGACCGACGGCGGAACAACCGAGGACGGCTGGAGCATAGACGACCTGGTGGTGACCGAGCACACGGCGCCGGTCATTGCCCTGCCCTTCTACGAGACTTTCGAGGCGGGGCTGACCAACTGGCTGCATTCCTCCTGGGCGCTGGACACCAACGGGGCCTATGGGGGCAGTTATGCGGTGCGAGACACGCCCACGGGGCGGATGAACCCCGACACCACCTATTGGCTGGGGCTGGGGGGAAGCCTGAACCTAAGCAACACGGTCAATCCGCAACTGGTGTTCTGGGTTAAGGGACAGTTGTGGTATCGGTCGCGGTTCCGGGTGCACTATTCGACGGATGGCGGGTTGAACTGGAGCGAGCTCTATGGGCAGAACAACGATTGGAGCCAGGACTGGACGCGGGTGCAGGTGTCGCTGCAGAGCCTGGTCAACCGGACGGTGCGGCTGCGCTTTGCCACCTGGAATGAGTACGGCTCCGCCCCCGCCCAGGACCTCTGGATAGACAACCTCACCATCGAGGAATCACCCCTTCCGCTCACGCTCAATCCGCTGGATGAAATCACGCCGGCCACGATGCGCCTGAACTGGACCGAGGCGACCATCGGCAACTTCAAGGAATACCGGGTTTACAGGTCAGACTCGTCGGGCGTGAGCGAGAGTTCGACGCTGCTGGCGGTGATCACGAATCGCGCTACGACCACGTTCACGGACAGCGGCCTGGTGGCGCGCAAGACCTACTACTACCGCGTCTATCTCTACAACCAGTATGATAATGGCGTCGGCTCCAGCCAGTCTTCCGCGACAACCGCCGGCGTGGATTTACCGTGGGTGGCCAGTTTCGAGACTAACCAGCCGGGATGGACATTTAACGGCACCTGGGCGTCCTGGCCGGGAGCCGGGCGAGACGGCTCGGCCGGCTTGGTGGATTCGCCGGGCGATTATGCCAACAACTCTTCCCATTACTCGCAGTTCGCCGTGGACCTGCGCGGCACCATCTGGCCCGTCCTGCGCTTCTGGGACCGGCATATCATCGCCAACGGGGACTGGGGCCGGCTGTTTGTCTCCGGCGATGCCGGCGGGAGCTGGACCCGGGTCTATGGCGTCTCGGAGACGCGCACGAACTGGGCGGAGCAGACGGTGGACCTGTCGCCCTGGAAGAACAACAGCCAGGTGTGGGTGCGCTTCCAGATGGACACTGACGGCGGCACGCAAAGCGACGGCTGGTATGTGGATGACATTTCGCTGGGCGAACACACGCCCGCGCCGGCAGCTTATCCATTCTTTGAGAACTTCGAAGCCGGGCTAGACAACTGGCTGCACCCGGTCTGGACCGTGGACACCAACCAGCCGTTCGCCGGGCAGTACGCCGTCCGCGACACGGCCTTCCCCTGGCTACCCCCGGACACCCAACTGGCGCTGGTATTGGGCCGCGAACTTAACCTGACCAACGCGATAAGCCCGATGCTGACTTTCCGGCTGCGCGGACAGCTTTCATACCGGACGCGCTTTCGCGCGCAGACTTCCACCGACGGCGGCATCATCTGGAACGACCTGATCGCTTTGAACTATGATTGGAATCAAAGCTGGACTCTCCTCCAGGCCTCACTGGCAAATTATACCAACCGCTCGATCCGTCTGCGGTTCATCGTCTGGAGCGAGTACGGCACCGCTCCGGACCAGGACCTGTTCCTAGACGAAATAGGCATCGGCGAGCCCGCCCCCGGGGCGCCCACCCTGGCGGCACCGGCGAATTTAGCCAGCGTTCCGATTGTACGACCGACATTGTGGGTGACCAACGCGGTGGATTACCAGGGTGATCCCCTGTCCTATCGTTTCGAGGTCTATGCGGACGCGGCATTATCAACCCTGGTGGCGCAGGTGCCGCTGGTGGCGGCCGGCGCCGCCGTCTCAAGCTGGCAAGTAGACACCGACCTGCCCAACAACGCGCAATACTGGTGGCGATGCCAGGCAACTGATGGCACCAACACGGGGCCCTGGATGACACCAGCGACGTTTTTCGTGAACGAAATCAACCACGCGCCTGCCGCGCCGGTGGTGGCCGGACCGCCGTCGGGCACATTAGTTGCGAACCTCGATGCCCTCCTCTTCTGGTTCCCGTCTGCCGGCGATCCTGATGAGGGTGACGGCGTGGCCTCCTACCATATCCAAGTTGCCGCTAATCCGACCTTTGTGGCCCCTGCGATCAACGCCACCAATATTGCGGCTGTTCCGGTGCCGCCTGGCAGCAACTGGGTATTGTCTCTCCCCCTCCGGGCACTGCCCGGCGCAGACAACCTCGTTGCCGGGACGCTCTATTATTGGCGCGTTAGCGCGCAGGACCTACGCGGGCTCAGCTCCGATTGGTCGCCGGGCACGATTACCTTCCAGTTTGGTCAGCCTCTGCCTGCCTCGGCGACACTCACCGGACTGCACCGTGGCGCCAACGGCACAATGTCGTTGGAATGGCAGGGGGCCGCCGGCGACCTTTACGTCGAGTTCAGCCTCTCGCTGACCACGCCGAACTGGAATACTATTGCCGGCCCACTACACGGCACCAACTGGGTCTTTACTCCTGTGCCGGGCAGCCCGTCAGGCTTCTACCGCGTGCGCAGCCAGTAAGCGGCTCGACCGTTCCACCCCAGGGCGCCGCGAACCGCCTGGGCGACCGCGCTTTGCCTTGAGCAAGGCCGTCCATTCGCCTAAACTTGTGGTGAAGCAGAGCCTTTCGTTCAGATGATTGAGACCGCCACGGGCCTGGTTTTTCGCACCTGGCCGCTTACTGAGACAAGCCTGATTGTCCGTTGGCTCACGCCGAGCGTGGGACGCCTGGCTACGGTGGCAAAGGGCGCCCGCCGCCTCAAGTCTCCGTTCCATGGAAAGCTGGACCTGTTCTACCGGGCTGATTTCAGCTTCAGCCGCAGCCGGCGCTCAGAACTGCACACGTTGCGCGAGGTCACGCTGCACGAAACCTACAGCAGCCTGCGCCACAACCTGGAGCTCTTGCGGCAAGCATCCTGGTGCGCCGCGTTGATCGAGCGCGCTACCGAAACAGAGACGCCGCTGCCCGGCGTCTTCGACCTGATGCTTGATCTCTTGCGTCACCTGTCCAGCCAACCGGCGCAGCCGCACACACTTTTGGCTTTCGAATTGAAGCTGTTGCTCGAACTGGGACTGATACCCGACCTCGCCGAAAGCAAGCTAAGCCCGGTAGCTTGCCAGCTCGTCAATGCGCTCACCCGGGACGCTTGGCCCCTGATCGCACGGCTGAGGCCCCACGAAGCGCAGCTTAGGGAGTTGGAGCATTTCCTCCGCGGCAGGCGCTGAAGCGGCGCCTCTCCCGGTGTCGGCAAGTGAACGCTGTTTGGATGGCTCGGCCAGGCGCGAGTGGAGGGGTTTTCAGGCAACACGTCTGCCATTTAAGCAAGAACGTGCCTCGCCGGACAGCGCTCCCCAGCCAAGCTTGCATCACCCAAGTGTAAACTCACCCCCGCTCGCCTGAGAAAGCGAGCGTCAGAGCGAAACAAGCTCAAACGGAGGCTATTTTGCCGCTTCGGCTTTGGTAGCAGTCTTGGCGGCGCCTGGTTGCGCCTCCTTCGCTGACGTCTGTTCTTTGGCCGGGGTCTCCACTTCACTGCCCAGTTCCACCCATTCGAGGATGGCCTTTTGGGCTGCGTCACCCTGGCGTTCGCCGAGTCGGACTATGCGAGTGTAGCCGCCGTGGCGCTCTCTTTGCGCTGGCGCGATCTTATCGAAAAGAACCTTCACAGCGTCCTCCTGGTGGAGGCGCGCGGCGACGAGACGTCGGTCATGAAGTGTGCCGGACTTGCCGAGCGTGACCATCTTTTCCGCCATGGAACGGGCGGCTTTGGCCTTGCCCAGGGTGGTAGTAACGCGCTTGTGCTTGATAAGGCTACAGACGAGATTGGCGAGCATCGCGTTCCGGTGTTGGCCGGTACGACCCAGTTTAGCGGTTCGCTTAAGATGTCTCATAAATAGAAGAGGATAATGCGTGTTGGATCAGTGGAAGGATGTGGCGGCTGCGCGCCCGATCCTCCGGCAATGCTAACGGCCGGTCTGGACAACGGGGGGCTTTTCCTTGGTCGCTTCCAGTAGCTCCGCCTCGAACGTCATACCTAGAGTCAAACCCAAGCCCGCCAGTTTGTCTTTGATTTCATTGAGGGACTTCTTCCCAAAATTACGGTACTTCAGCATCTCCTGTTCGGTCTTCATCGCAAGCTGGCCGACGGTAGTGATGTTTGCGTTGTTTAGACAATTAGCGGCGCGAACACTCAACTCGATTTCGTTGACGCTCATGTTGAGAAGCTTCTTGAGCTTGGTCTTCTCCTCGTCCTGCTTATCCACGACTTCCTCAAACTCAACGGCGTTCTTGTCGAAACCGACGAAGATATCCAGATGATGCTGGAGAATAGCGGAGGCTTGGGTCAAGGCATCGTCAGGGGAGATGCGTCCGTCGGTCCAAACTTCCAAAATGAGTCGGTCGTAATCCGTGCGCTGGCCGACGCGGGCGTTTTCGACAGCGTAGCGAACACGGGTCACGGGTGAAAACAGCGAATCAATGGCGATAACTCCGATGGCTTGATTGCTTTTCTTGTTCTCTTCACCCGGCAGGAACCCGCGGCCGACCTTGACTTCCAGCTCCATCTCGAATTTCTTTTTCTTGTCGAGGGTGCAAATATGCTGGTCAGGATTGACCAACTCCAAGTTCTGGTTGAGCTGGATGTCGGCGGCGGTAACCTTGCCTTCCTTGTTAACGGAAAGCAAAAGGGTCTGAGGATCACGAGCGTGCGCCTTGAACAATATCCTCTTCAAGTTCAGCACGATCTCTGTGACGTCTTCAACGACACCCTCCACGGTAGTGAATTCGTGCATCGCCCCATCAATCTTGATTGACGAGACCGCCGCGCCTTCCAGAGAGGAAAGCAAGACGCGTCGGAGTGAGTTACCAATGGTGTAGCCGTAACCGGTTTCAAAGGGTTCGGCGACGAACTTGGCATAGGTGTCAGTGGCGGTTGAATCCTCTTTGACCAACCGCTTTGGCATTTCAAAGCGTCCTAGACGTACTGGCATATTTTCCTTTCAACAATTTTAATCTGACTCCTTTGGCACCAATTCCCGCCGGCCAAAAGAGCCCGTATAATTGCGATGAATTGCTTGAACGGCAGGGCGATGGGCTGCGAGGCAGATATATCGGCACCGCATCGCCATTTCAACCATCCAACAATCCAGTTTCATTTTTCTAGCGGGAGTAAAACTCGACGACAGCTTGTTCGTTGGCAATGGGTTGGATCTCGTCGCGGGTGGGAATCCGCATGACAACGCCTTTAAGAGCCTCTTTGTCCAGGGAGAGCCAATCCGGCACGGCACGACTGGCCGCGCTCTCCAGATTCTTGGATGCCAACTGACGTGACGCGCTGGAGTTCTTGACCTCAACGATGTCATTAACCTTGAGGCCGAACGATGGAATACTGACCTTGCGCCCATTCACCCTCACGTGGCCGTGAGCCACTAACTGCCTGGCAGCGGCGCGAGTGTTAGCGAAGCCCAGATGATAGGCGACATTGTCCAGGCGAGTTTCCAGGATCTGCAGCATATGCTCGCCGGTGACCCCGCGACGTTGAAGAGCACGTTCATATACGCCACGGAACTGACGCTCGAGCAAGCCGTAGTAATAGCGAAGCTTCTGTTTTTCAATGAGCCCCAGCGCGTAGTCGGTGTGCTTGCGGCGCGACTTTGGGCCATGAACTCCGGGGCCGTAATTGCGGCGCTCAAGATACTTCGATGGGCCAAAGATCGGGACGCCAAACCGGCGGCTGATGCGGACACGAGGACCAGTATAACGAGCCATTTTCTAGAGTGGAGAGTTAAGCTTTGTTGGTTGAGAGTTAGACGCGGCGTTTCTTGCGCGGCCGGCAGCCGTTGTGCGGCACAGGAGTGATGTCCTTAATGGTAGTAATCTCCAAACCGATGGCCTGAAAGGCCCGGATGGCCGATTCGCGACCAGAGCCGGGGCCCTTAACCCGCACCTCGATCTCGCGCATGCCGTGTGACATCGCCTGCCGGGCAGCGTCCTGGGCCACTTGCTGGGCGGCATAGGCGGTGCTCTTGCGCGAGCCTTTGAATCCCACGCGCCCGCCGCTTGACCACCCAATCACATGTCCCTGCATATCGGTAATGCTAACCAGCGTGTTGTTGAAGGTCGCAAGGATGTTAGCAATACCACTGACGATATTCTTGGCGCCTTTGGCCTTGATAATCTTCTTGCCAGCAAGATCATCGGCCAACAACTCAGCCGCGGTAGGAGCGGCTACCGCAGCGACTGGCGCGCCCCCCTCTGCCGGCTTGGGCGCCTCGGCAGCCGGAACGGCGCTATCGGCGGGGGCACGAACGGCCTTTTTCTGAACCTTCGCCGCGGGGGCGCCGGCATCCGGCTGGGCGGCTGGTTTCTCAGCAGTCTTGGCAGCGGCAGCCTTCTCTCCGGTTGCTGGCTTCTTAGCCCCGGGTTTACCTTCGTGTTTGGAAGCGGGTTTCTTGTTAGTCTCGTCGGCCATGAGCTAGTAAAACAGTTGGCGGTTGATGGATGACAGGTGGCAAGTAATCAGTGGATGCCGGTCTTTGCGGTTGGACTGCGGACAACACCCACAGTCTTGCGTGGCCCTTTGCGCGTGCGCGCGTTGGTTTGCGTGCGCTGCCCGCGAACCGGCAACCCACGCAGGTGGCGGATCCCGCGATAACACTTGATGCCCTGCAGCCGCTTGAGGTTCATCCCGATCTCGCGGCGCAGATCACCCTCGATAACGTACTTGCCGTCCTGGATCGCATGCACGATCTGTGAGAGCTGTTGCTCGGTCAGGTCCTTGGCACGAATACTCGGGTCAATATTCGCGTTGGTCAGAATGACCCTGGAATTACTGGGGCCGAGGCCATAAATGTAGCAGAGCGCAACGTCAATGCGCTTGTTCGGCGGAACTTCCACACCAATGATACGAGCCATAAATCTTTGCTAGTGCTAAATAGACTACGTGTTTGACCGGTCAACCTTGCCGCTGTTTGTGACGCGGATTCGTACAGATCACACGGATGACGCCCTTGCGACGAATGATCTTGCAGTTCTCGCAAAGCTTCTTAACAGATGCACGGACTTTCATATTCCAAGCTAAGTTTGCCTTTCCACAACCAAACGCCCACTTGACACATCGCAGGGCGATACTTCCAATCGAACCCTGCCGCCCGGCATCAGCGGAGAAAGCCTCAGACTGGCCTTGCCGGTGATATAAGCCAGCATACGGTGCCCATTGGCCAATTCTACCCGATACATCTTGTTTGGCAGAACTTCCACTACGACACCTTCGACTTCGATGGCACCTTCTCGAGGCACGTCAGAATCTCGGGTTCGGACTCAGTGATTAACACTGTGTGCTCAAAGTGAGCGGACAGTGAACCATCCTTAGTGGCCGCTGTCCAGCCATCATTTAATATTTTTACCTCGGGCCCCCCGGCATTAACCATCGGTTCAATCGCCAATGTCATTCCGGGCCGGAGCTTGGGCGAAGGTTTCCCATCCACGAAGTTCGGAACCTGAGGTTCTTCGTGCATCGAACGCCCTACCCCATGCCCCACGAATTCACGGACAACGCTGAAGCCGCTGTTTTCCACGTAATTCTGTATCGCCCGGGAAATATCAGACACCTTTCCGCCTGGCACAGCCTGCGCAATACCCAGGTAGAGCCCTTTCTCGGCAACATCCATAAGGTTCTGGGCCAGCACACCGCACCCTCCAACGGCTAATGTGCGGGCGGTGTCGCCGATAAACCCGTTGTGAATAACACCAACATCCAGGCTCACGATGTCGCCGAACCGGAGCACCCGGCTGCCTGCCAGTCCATGCACCACCTGCTCATTGACCGAGATACAGATATGGCATGGGTATTTCCGATAGCCCAAAAACGCGCTCTTAGCGCCAAGCTGCTTCATCCGCAGCGCCGCGAACTCATCCACTTGCCTGGTCGAAACCCCGGGCTGAACAAAAGCGGCCACGTCGTTCAGCACGGCGGCAGCCACCGCGCAGGCTGGCCGCATCGCTTCCAGATCCCGCTCGCTCTTTAGTATGATCATCAGAATCGGCCCCGGAGCCGCCCCTTCTTCAGAAAACCATCGTAATGGCGCATCAGCAAATGGGTTTCCGTCTGGCGCATGGTGTCCAACAGAACCCCGACCAGAATCAGCATGCTTGTGCCGCCAAAGAAGGTAGCGACGGAATAAGGAATCTGCAGTTCCCGCCACAGCCAGATGGGAATGAGGGCGATAACGGTCAGAAAAACCGCGCCCGCCAACGTAATGCGGCTCATCGCATTATGCAGATAATCGCTTGTCGCCTGTCCCGGACGGACGCCCGGAATATACCCGCCGTTCTTCTTCAAATCATCGGCAATCTGCAATTCGTTGAACTGCGTGGCCACCCAGAAATACGAGAAAAAGAGAATCATCAGACCATACACGATCATGTATAGAATCGCCCCCTCGCCCAGGTTGCGCGCGATTTCCTCAAAGAACTTCACGTTAAGGCTCTGGCCGAGGAACAGGAATATCTTCTGCGGGAACATCAGGATCGCCTGAGCGAAAATAATCGGCATGACACCCGAGTAGTTGACCCGCAATGGCATGAACGAAGTCCCGCCTGAATAGACTTTGCGGCCCACCGCACGCTGGGCGTATTGCACCGGCACTTTGCGCTGGGCCTGAGTAATGGCAATGACGCCAGCAATCACACCGGCCAGCAACAGCACCAGCGCGATGGCGTGCCCAAAGTTAAATTTGGCCTCCAAGCCGCCGCCGGGGAAGAACATATCCTTGAGCGCCACCACGGCCTGGGGAAGACGCGCCAAAATGCCAATGGTGATGACGAGCGAAACGCCATTTCCGATGCCGCGGTCGGTGATCTGCTCGCCCAGCCACATAAGCAGCATTGTGCCCGTGGTCAGCATTAGCAGTGTCTGGAGGCGGTAGAACCAAATATGCGCATCAGAGTAAAGCACCAGGCGGTCCGCCGTGTTCCAGCCCGGAAACAGTTTTTCAGGGTTCTCCCACCCAATCGCCATCACCATCCCCTGCCCCAGGCAAAGAACCACGGTAAGGTACCGGCCATACTGAACAATCTTGGTTCGGCCCCCCTCTTCACGCGCCAGTTTGCTCAATGTTGGAATCACCGCCGTCAGCAATTGAATGATGATAGTCGCGCTGATGTAGGGCATGATGCCCAAGGCACCAACCGCGCAATGCTCCAGGGCTCCCCCCGTGAAAAGGCTGTACATTCCCAGCACTGAAGAGCCGTCTGCCGACCCGGCCTTGCTGGCGAAGTAATTTGACAGAATGGTGCCATTCAAGCCGGGTATGCGCACCACCGCTTCCAAACGGCAAATGGCCAGCACCATCAGGGTGAAGAGAATCCGAGACTTGAGCTCCGGAATCTTGAAGCAGTTACAGAAGGTATTGTAAATGGCAGCGAGCATGGTTGAATCAGAGTTCCGAAGGCATTTGAGATCCGAAATCCAAAAGCCGGATGGCTGTCTTGGGATGCGGTACGGCGCCCATGAACAGGTTAAGGCTTGGCTTCAGGGCTTGCCGGCTTCACGCTCTTCGGAACGATAAGCTCGCACGCGCCTCCTTTAGCCTCGATCTTCGCCTTGGCCGACGCACTAAACGCATGCGCGCTGACAGTAAGCTTCCGAGTCAGTTCCCCGCTGCCGAGGATTTTTACGCCTGCGCCGGGACCATTCGCCAACCCTGCGCTTCGCAGGGCCTCCGGATCCACGCGCGTGCCATCAGCAAAATGATTGAGGGCTTCAAGATTGACTGGCAAATAGCGTCTTGTATGACGCGCATTGTTGAATCCGCGCTTGGGGATGCGCCGTATCAGAGGCATCTGGCCACCTTCAAAGCCAATGCGGATCGAACTGCCCGAACGGGCGGTCTGGCCCTTGCCGCCCCGGCCACTGGTCTTGCCGTGGCCGCTGCCTTCACCCTGGCCCAGTCGTTTGCGACGATGCCGGGAGCCAGGACGCGGATGGAGATCGTGTAATCGCATAAAAAGTTAGGCTGCTGGTGACTCTGCGGGGGGGACGGAGGGGGGCGGCGGCACCGGTTCCGCAGGCTTTTCCACCTTCTTAATTTCCAAGCCACGCCCCAGGTAAATGTCTTCACGCAGGCGGAGGCTCAGCAACCCGTTGAGCGTGGCTTTGACCACGTTAGCGGCGTTCTTCGAGCCCAGCGACTTGGTCAGTACATCCTTGACGCCAGCCGATTCGAGCACGGCACGCACCGTCTTGCCGGCAATGATGCCCGTGCCCGGGGATGCCGGGCGGAGCAACACCTTGGCGCCGCAATAATGCGAGAATACCTCGTGCGGAATGGTCGCGTCCTTCAACGATACGCCAACCATCTCCGACCGCGCCATTTCCCCCCCTTTGCGGATCGCATCCGCAACCTCGCCGGCTTTGCCCATACCAACCCCGACGCGGCCGTGCTTATCCCCAACAACAATCAGCGCGCTGAAATTGAAGCGGCGCCCGCCCTTGACGACTTTGGCAGAGCGATTAATGAACACAACCTTCTCGGTCAGTTCCTGTCCGGACTGCTCATCGAAAGTTGGCTCGGGCTCAGGACGACTGCGCCGTCCGCGTCCGGGCCCGCGAGGGGGTCGGGACCCGGCCCCGTCAACTCTTGCTGGTTCAGCCACAATATTCGTTTCCATGTTGCGTTAAAAATGCAGACCCGCTTCGCGAGCGGCATCAGCCAGGGCTTTGACTTTACCGTGGTAGCGCGCGCCGCCCCGATCAAAAACCACGTGCTTGATGCCCTTTGCCAGGGCTGTTTGTGCCGCGAGAGCACCCATCCGCTTGGCGCTCACGGCATTGGCCATCAGTTTCTCCGAACTGGAACGCGCTTTGCTGACCGTCGAAACTGCGCCAAGGGTGACCCTCGCGGCATCATCCACGAACTGGACGTGGATGTTCTTGTTAGTGAAGCAAACACACATGCGCGGACGGTCTTTCGTGCCGCTGACTTTCTGGCGGATGCGCCACCGGCGCCGCTGCGCCAGTGCTTGTTTCTGTTCAGTTCTCATCTCAATTCGTTACGGATTTGGTCAAAAGGCGGTAAAGAGTCAAGTGCTGGTCTCTCACGCTTTGCGCACCACACGTCACTGCACCGTCTTGCCTTCCTTGCGGATCACACGCTCGTCCGAGTAGCGCACCCCTTTGCCCTTGTAGGGCTCGGGAGGGTAGAAGCTTCGCAATTCCGCCGCCACCTGCCCCACTATCTGACGGTCGGGCCCCTCCACGGTCAGCTTGGTGTTATCTTCCACTGTCACTTTGATTTGGGCGGGAATTGCATAAACGATGGGATGCGAGTAGCCAAGGCTCATGGTCACCTTATTGTCAGCAACTGCCGCCTTGAAACCCACGCCTTGAATCTCGAGCTTCTTGACAAAGCCCTCGCTCACGCCCCGAACCATGTTGTTGACCAGGGCGCGGCTCAGGCCGTGCAGGGCCTTGGCGCGCGCGTCATCGCCATCACGGCTGACAACGACTTTGCCGTTCTCGACCTTGAGGCTGGTGCGGCGTGGCAGTTCCCAGTTCAGCTTGCCCTTCGGGCCTTCAACAGAAACCTGCTGGCCCTGGACGTCCACCTTTACTTTGGGAGGAATGGCTATCGGTAGCTTTCCAATTCGTGACATAAAATCAAACTGCAATCGAGGGATGGAATGAGAGTGTGGCAGGACACTGCGAGTCAGGCCTGGTCAAATTCTGTATTGCTCTCGCGCCGCGTCTCATCTTCTCACCATACGTAACAAATCAATTCGCCGCCAATTCGTTTGCGGCGCGCCTGCACATCGGTCACCAATCCTTCCGAGGTAGAAAGGACAGCCACTCCCAGGCCGCCACGAACGCGAGGAATCTCAGTCGCGCCAACATAGCGCCGCAAACCCGGAGTGCTAACCCGGCGGAGTCCTTCTATAATGCTCTTCTTGCCCTGGTACTTCAGTTTGAGCGTGAGCGTCTTGGGCATCTTTCGCTCCACAGAGAAGTCGGCAATGTAGCCTTCCCGCTTCAGGATGCCCGCAATCCCCTCCTTGATCCTGGAATGAGGCACATCAACGGACGGCAACAACGCGCGACCGGCGTTGCGAACCCGGGTCAGCATGTCGGAAATCGGATCATTCATAGACTTACCAACTGGCTTTAGTCACGCCCGGGATAAGGCCGTTGAGAGCAGACTCACGGAACGTCAGGCGCGAGCAGCCGAACTTGCGCAAATAGCCGTGACGACGGCCGCTCATTGCACATCGGTTGACAACCCGCGAGGGGCTCGCGTTGCGCGGGAGTTTCGCCAGGCCGGCGTAATCGCGCTTGGCCTTCAACTCGGCGCGAATCGCGGCGTATTTCTTGGCCGTCTCCGCCTTCTTCTTGTTGCGTTCAATCCATGCTGTCTTGGCCATAATCAGTTACTATGCTTTTTCTTGCTGTGGCTCGTTCTCTGGTGCTTTCGCGCGCTTTGCCTCCGCTTGCCGCGCCTCGGCAAAAGGCATGCCCATAAGCTTCAGCAAATCGAGCGCTTCCGCATTGGTTCTCGCACTGGTCACGATCGTGATGTCCATGCCCTGCTGCCGTTTGATCTTGTCCAACTCAATCTCGGGGAAGATCGTCTGGTCGCCCACGCCTAGCGAATAATTACCGCGCCCGTCAAAGGAGCGGGGCGAAAGCCCCCGGAAGTCGCGAATACGCGGCAGGGCTGTCGCGATTAGACGGTCAAAAAACTCATACATCGCGTCACGGCGCAATGTCACACGGCAACCGATTGGCAACCCCCGCCGCAGCTTGAAATTGGCGATATTGTGGCGGGACTTACTAATCGCCGGCTTGCGTCCGGTGATCAACGCCAGATCTTTGGCCGCGTCATCCACCGCGCTCTTTTCCAGGGATGCGCTCACGCCCATATTAACAACGATCTTCTCCATCCGGGGAATTTGGTGGGGATTGGCGTACTTGTGCTTCTCCTTGAGCGCAGGCACCACCTCTTTCACGTATCGTTCGTATAGTCTGGCTTTCATTTCGCTTGCAGTGTCCAACTATGCCTTACGTCCGGGCTGGCGCCGCTGTCCCGCGCCGGGCGGCCCGCGCGTCGTAGTTCTCGGCCTTCATCACGTTCGAGATATGGATCGAGCCCTCGCGCTCCACAATTTGGCCTTGGGGGTATTGCTGGCTCTTGCGCATGTGCTTCTTAATCATATGCGCGCCTTCGACAATCACCCGATGCTTCTTGGCATTCACGCTTATGATCCGTCCGCGCTTGCCCTTGTCCGCTCCCGCGATAACAACCGCCTCGTCACCCTTCTTTACATGACATGTACGCATAGATTGGTGCTGACTCATCAAATCACTTCCGGTGCGAGCGAGATAATCTTCATAAATCTCTTCTCCCGCAGTTCGCGCGCCACCGGGCCAAAAATGCGCGTGCCGCGCGGATTGAACTCTTTGTCAATCAGGACAATTGCGTTGCTGTCAAACCGCAAATAGGAACCGTCATTGCGGCGGATCACCTGGCGGGTGCGGACCACAACGGCATCCACAACTTCACCCTTCTTGACGGTGCCATCCGGCGCGGCCTCTTTGATATGGGCTTTGATCACGTCGCCCACGTGCGCGTAACGCTGGTTGCGGCCCAGCACACCGATTGCCGCAGCCCGTTTGGCCCCGGTGTTGTCCGCCACGTCTAAGATGGATCGTACTTGTAACATAAACTATATCCTGGCTCCGCTTTACGCTCGCAACGAGGCTGTCAGGCCGCCACCGGACCTACGCCGGAACCGCGCTCCACAATCTCCACCAAACGCCAGCGCTTGGTCTTGGAGAGCGGACGGGTCTCTTCCAGGCGGACGCGGTCGCCCACTTTAGCCTCACTCTTCTCGTCGTGGGCATACAGCTTCTTGTAGCCGGTGACGACTTTGTTGAACTTCGGATGCGGGTAGCGCCGCTGGATCTCGACGATGATGGTCTTGGCCATCTTGTTAGAGATGACCACACCCACACGTTGCTTGCGTTTGGCCCGACCAGGTTCTGCGGTAGTCTGAGTTTCAGCCATACAAAACACCTATGCGGCCTTGCGGCGCAGTTCTGAAATGTGCGTTTCGACGCGGGCAATATCGCGCCGCAGCGTTCGCAAGCGAGCAGGCTTTTCTAGCTGCGCGCTGGCCTGCTGCAACCGCAGGTTAAATATCTCCTGCCGCCAGTTCCGTGCATCAGCAAGCAATTCGGCCAGCGTCTTCTCCTGAATCTCTTTCCGTTGAGTCCTTTTCATAACGAAAATCTACAGCGTCTGCTTTCAACCCCTTCTGTGCCGCGAGATAAACTTCGTCCTCATTGGCAACTTGGTCGCCGCCAAGCGGAGCGATTCCCGGGCGACCGTTTCCGAAACACCGTCCACCTCGAGTATCACGTTGGCCGGCCGAATTACCGCCACCCAGGACTCCACCGGCCCCTTGCCCTTGCCCATGCGGGTCTCGAGCGGCTTCTTCGTGTAGGACTTCTGCGGAAAGACGCGGATCCACATCTTGCCGTGGCGCTTCATGTTGCGGGCGACCGCCACACGCACGGCCTCGATTTGTTTCGTATCCAGCCAGCAACGTTCCAGCGCCATCAATCCATACTCACCAAAAGCCACCGTCTGCCCCCGCGTCGCCAAGCCGGCGCGATTGCCTCGGTGCATCTTCCGGTACTTCACTCTCTCGGGCATCAATGGCATAATTCGGTCCTCTTATCCTAAATCTCAGTTTGCGGCTGCCGCCGGCTGTGCCTGGGGTTTCTCCACTTTGGTATCCCCCTTACAGATCCAGCACTTGATCCCCAGCTTGCCATAAAGCGTGTTGGCCTCCGCAAAGCCGTAATCAATGGTAGCCCGCAGGGTGTGCAAGGGCACCCGGCCCCAGTGGTATTGCTCCACCCGGGCAAGTTCGGCGCCGCCGAGGCGACCGGCGCAGCGAATCTTGATTCCCTCCGCGCCGAAATCCTTGGCCGTCTGCAGCGCCTTCTTCATCGCCCGGCGGAACGAAACCCGGCGCTCAAGTTGCAGCGCCACATTCTCGGCTACAAGCTGGGCGTCAATCTCCGGAGATTTTACCTCCACGATATCCACATATATCTCCTTGCCGGTCATTCGGCTCAGATCTTCCTTGAGCTTGTCTATTTCCGCACCCTTGCGGCCAATGACGATGCCCGGCCGAGCGGTCAAAATAGTGATTCGGCAGCGGCTGGCAGCACGCTCGATCAGAATCTGTGGCACCGATGCGGACTCGAGTTTCTTCTTCAGCAACGCGCGGATTTCACGATCCTCGCTGAGCAGCTTGCCGAATTCCTTCTTGCCGGCATACCACTTTGAACGCCACTCGTGGTTGACGGCCATGCGCAGGCCAACCGGATTAGTTTTCTGTCCCATAACTTACTCGTCTGACAAAACAATCTTGATGTGGCAATTGCGCTTAATAATCGGGCCGGCAGAGCCCCGCGCCTTGGGCGTAAACCGCTTGAAAGAAGCCGCGGTCTGCGCCAGCGCCTCCTTGATAACGAGCCGGTCCAACCGCAGCCCGGCATATTCCTTCTTGTGCTCCTTGAGATCCTCAGCATTGGCAACGGCCGAATGCAGCGTCTTGGCGACCAGCCGGGCGCCTTTGCGCGGCACCACGGCCAGCACCGCCTCGGCGCTCGCCGCAGGCAGGCCCTGGATCTGACGCACCACCTCGCGCATCTTCTGCGCCGACATGCGCACGTTCTTCGTTATGGCTTGAACTTCCATAGGGTTACTTCGCTTCAGCCTTGGCCGTGTGCGCACCGTGCTTCTTGAAGGTGCGCGTCGCCGAAAACTCACCAAGCCGGTGCCCCACCATGTTCTCGGTAACGAACACCGCATTGAATATCTTGCCGTTGTGCACGTTGAACGTCAGTCCGACAAAATCCGGCGTAATCATCGAGCGGCGCGACCAGGTCTTGATGGGTGCCTTGGACTTGCTTTCCTTCGCCAGCGAGATCTTCGCCAGTAAATGATCGTCAATAAACGGACCTTTCTTGATTGAGCGTCCCATAAATGCCTACTTGTTCTTCATCGGGCGGCCGTCGCGTCGCACCAAAATGAAATGGTTCGAGTATTTCTTCCTGTTGCGGGTACGGTAGCCCTTGGCCAGCAAGCCCCACGGTGAAGTAAGCTGCTGCCATCCGCCACCGCCTTTGGACTTGCCTGCCCCGCCACCGTTCGGGTGGTCCACGGGATTACGGGTAACACCGCGGTTGATGGGGCGCCTGCCCAAATGTCGCGACCGGCCCGCCTTGCCCAGCACGACATTTTCGTTCTCAGCATTACCAACCTGGCCGATCGTCGCGTAGCAATTCTCGTTTACCAGCCTTATCTCCCCCGAAGGCAGTCTGATTTGCGCGTAGCCCTCGTCGCGAGACATCAGCGTCGCCGAACCGCCTGCCGTGCGCACCATTTGAGCCCCCCGTCCCGGCACAATCTCTATATTGTGAATCGGCAGGCCGACCGGCACCGTGCGGAGCGGCAGGCAATTACCCAGCTCGGGCGGGGCTTTGGGACCGCTTACCAACTTCGTCCCCACCGTCAACCCGCTCGGCGCGAGAATATACGTCTTCTCCCCGTCAGCGTATTCCAGCAAGGCCAGCCGAGCCGTCCGGCGGGGATCATACTCGATCGCCTTCACCGTCGCTTCAACGCCATGCTTTTTGCGCTTGAAATCCACCAGTCGGATTTTTTGCTTGTGTCCGCCGCCGATTCCGCGTGCTGTAACGCGGCCATAAACATTACGGCCGCCGGTACGCTTTCGCGTCTCGACCAGACTGCGCTCCGGCTTGGTCTTCGTAATGTCGCTGTAGTCCGCATATGCGATGTAGCGCAAGGACGGCGTCAGCGGTCTAAATGTCTGTACTGGCATAAATCAACAACAGTTCCCAAGTCAGCTACTTGGAGAGCGGAGCCATTAATCCTGCCACCCAGTTGGGCGGTCAGTTATCGGTCCCGCAGGTTATGCTGTCCGTGGCCTCTACGGCCAAACGGAGCGCACACTATAGCAGGCGGCATTTTGAATGCAACAGGTTTTTGCACTTTTTTTCAGCCACCCGAATCCTTAGCGAACGCGCGGAGTGACCCAAACTGTGGCCACGACGCACCAAGCGCGAGGAGATAGGAGTCGAGGACAACCCTTTTGAGGCTTGCGGTTGCTTTTGCAGGACCTCCGGGGAGCG
>Ga0209606_1000383_pt1 | contig 67594 bp, 53 predicted proteins | sample AD_UKC057_MetaG_FD_184412 | JGI IMG/M metagenome (GOLD analysis project Ga0209606, IMG submission 184412) | Active sludge microbial communities of municipal wastewater-treating anaerobic digesters from USA - AD_UKC057_MetaG (SPAdes) (version 2) | ecosystem: Engineered > Bioreactor > Anaerobic >...
CCATCGGGTAAGGCTTTTCAGCCTTGATTTTCTTTGGTTCTTTCTTGTATCAAGACAAGAAAGAACACTTAGCTGGCTCTTTACCAAAATTCTGCCAAGCCGATGCAAGGTTTTTGCATGGCTCTTTGGAAAAGCCACGACTTGCCTCGCCAACACACCCTCTCCACACTTTTAATTTCAAAACTATTCCGCCCCTTCAGGGCTTGTAGAAATTGTTCGCTCCATACAAGGGGCTGCGCCCCTTGCTACTTATTACGCCCCTTCGGGGCTTAAAACATCGGACAAGTTCTTTAATCCGTAAGCCACTGTAAGGTGGACAAGTCTGAACCCTGAGCAGTTCGACAAATGTTATAGTGAGTAGTTCGACTGGCTCACTATAACACCATACGAACTACTCACTGTAACACCTGTCGAAGGAGCCTGCCCTGAGTTTGTCGAAGGGTGAATCCGTCAGGAGCCGGACAAGCTCCGCCGGTAGTCGGACAAGTTCTGGAATCTGAAATCTGGAATTTGGAATCCGCCGGTAGGCGGACAAGTTTCGTCGTTACCCAGACAATTTTTTTATCCTTTACACTTTATCCTTTATCCTTTCGCCTTTCGCCTTTATCATTTACCCTCGATTTCCCCCTCCACGCTATTTGAAAGTTGAACATAATGGTTACTTTTGCATTCGGTAAATAGAAAACAAAAATGGATTGCAAGCATACGAGATTCATAAATGCCTTTCTTCTGGCCCTACCGCTGTTTATTCTTTCATGCTCCAATGGCAGCAAGGTTACCATAAGGGTTGAGGTGAAGTCACCAGAAAAAAACATGCTTTACATAAGCCGGATTGACTTTGGTAAAACAACCCCAATAGACTCAGCTAAAATATCATCCGGAGAAAGCATTAAAAAATTTAGGTTACCCCAGGGCAGCGAACCCACATTCTACACCATCAGCCTGAAAAAAGGGGGAGCACTTACTCTACTCGCAAGCAGGGATGAAAAGATTTCGGTTAAGTTCGATGTCCAAAACATGGACAGCTACGAGGTGGTAGGCTCAAAGGAATCGTTGAAAGTTAAGGAAATTGCCGAATCATTTAGAAAATCAAAGCAAACCGTTGACAGGCTTAGAAAGGAGTACATCAAAGCCCAAACTGACGCCGAACGTGAGGCTATTGGAAGGCAGTTTCAGGCAGAAATAGACTCGCAAAGAGCCAGCTGCAGCAGGTTCATCTGGGCTAACCCTATGTCGAAAGCCAGCATTATGGCTCTTTACCAGAAATATAACGATGATCTCTACTTGTTTGACCGGGCTGAGGATTTAACCCTGCTCAAAATGGTAGCCTCAGCATGGCGGGCACTCTACCCCGAATCGGACTATACCAGGGGTATGCTTGAGGATATTGGCAGGATTGAGAAAATTATTACCAACTCTAAAATAAACAAGCTGATTTCGGAAGCAGAACCATCTATTCCCGACCTGGACATCCCTGATAAAAATGGTACCTTTGTAAAGCTATCATCACTTAAAGGAAAAGTAATTCTTCTTGACTTTTTCACCGCATCCAACACCTCAAGCCTACTCGACAACCGTGAATTGATGAATATTTATAACACCTTTAAAAATAGGGGTTTTGAGGTTTACCAGGTTTCCATGGATGCCGATAAAAACGAATGGCTTAACTACCTGTCAAATACCCGAGTAACATGGATTTCGGTCAGGGAAGTTGATCCTACACATTCAGCTGCTGCCCTACTTTACAACGTTACACAGCTGCCAACAAACTACCTGATTGACAAGAACTTCAACATTATTGATAAAAACATATACGGTGAAAGACTTAAGGAGAAGCTGAATGTCCTTCTAAGGTAGGCTAAGCCTAAACGCCAAGTAACCATTCAGCATGTAGAGATGTTCAAAAACACTTATTTAAGCCGGTGAATCAGAATCGAAAAATATACTTTGCCTCCGACCTTCACCTTGGGCATCCAAATCTTAGAGATAGCCTCCCCCGTGAGAAGCTTTTCATATCGTGGCTCGATAGTATTGATGCTGATATTGAGGAGCTCTACCTGCTGGGTGACATTTTTGACTTCTGGTTTGAGTACCGCAGGGTGGTTCCAAAGGGATATACCCGTTTCATGGGACGTATAGCTCAGCTCACCGATAGGGGGATACCGGTACATTTCTTCACCGGAAACCACGATGTTTGGATGTTCAACTATTTTAAAGAGGAGCTAGGTGTCGAGATTCACCATAAACCCATAGAGAAGGTGCTTTACGGGCATAAGGTGCTGATGGCGCATGGTGACGGCCTTGGACCGGGAGATATTGGCTACAAGCTGTTGAAACGCATTTTTACCAGCACCACCCTTCAGTGGCTTTTTGCCAGGCTACACCCAAACTTTTCACTTTGGTTTGGGAACCAGTGGAGCGTTAGCAGCCGCTACTCAAAAGAGATAACCCATGTTTTCAGAGGCGACGACGAGCAAATAACCGCTTACGCCCGGCAGGTTTTGGATAGCAAGCATTTTGACATTTTCATGTTTGGTCACTGGCATTCACCAACTATTTTTCCCCTTACGCAGGATTCCAACCTGGTTGTGCTAGGCGACTGGCTGGTTAGCAACACTTATGCCGTGCTCGATGGTGACGATTTTTGGCTTATGAAGTATTTCCCCGATAAACCCGATGTGCCCTTAGGGCATATCAAGCTCAGCCATGTTCCCGAAGCACCAGTTTTGCCGCTTCATGATCAATTTAACAGAATTAATAAATATTAGGTAGATCGGCTTATTCAGCGCTTCCACCAGTGCAATTAACCAAAAGCAAACATCAACCCTGTGAATTTTCTAGCCCATCTCTACCTTTCGGGTTGTAATCCTGAAGTCAGATTGGGCGGCTTCATTGGCGACTATGTAAAAGGTAGTAAATTTACCCACTTCACTCCCGATATTCAAAAGGGTATTAAACTTCATAGGGCAATAGACAGTGTTACCGATAGCCACCCTTCCACCCGAGCCTGTTCGGCAATTTTTAAACCAGTGTATAAGCGCTACTCGGGTGTGGTGAGTGATGTAGTTTTTGACCATGTTTTGGCAAAAGAGTGGAGCCGCTACTCTGAAAGTAACCTGAATGAATTCACACAAATCTTCTACACCCAAATGTTTCAGCGCTACCAGCTTCTCCCCCCTACCGTTCAGCAATTCCTCCCCAACATGATACGCACCAACCGGCTTTCGAGCTACCAGACAAGTGAAGGGGTTCGGGAAGCACTCAACATTATGAGCCTCCGAACCTCACTTCCCAACAACACGGAGTACGCCATTGTGCAGCTGAAAACTCACTACAACCTATTTTTCGATTATTTTCACCCGCTTTTCAACGATTTAATGCAGCTTGCGACCAGGGAGTTCGGCATCAACCTTTAAATGTTCCATACCTGTCGGCATCAAGCCTTAGCAGGATAAAAACCAGGATAGTAAAAGCCCACAACGATGAGCCTCCGTAGCTAAAAAAAGGTAAAGGGATTCCTATAACGGGAAGTAGCCCAACTGCCATCCCAATGTTTACTGCAATATGAAAAAATAGGATGGACACTACCCCGTACCCGTATATCCTAGAAAAACTCTCACGTTGTCGTTCGGCAATCCTGATAAGACGCAAGAGCAGCCATGCGAAAAGCGCAAGAACTACCAAAGAACCTACAAAACCCCACTCCTCACCCACCGTGCAGAAAATAAAATCGGTACTTTGCTCAGGAACAAAGTTGAACTTTGTTTGGGTTCCCGAAAGGTATCCCTTTCCCCAAAACCCACCCGAACCAATGGCAATTTTGGATTGGTTAACATTGTAGCCCCATCCCAGCGGATCGGATTCAATGCCAAGCAAATCATTAATTCGCTTCTGATGGTGAACGTCGAGAACATTCTCAAAAACATACTCGGTGGAAAGCGAAAAACCTACTGTAACGCATAGGAAAAGCACTAACCCGTAAATCATTTTCGTCCTCGAAAAGAAAGCATATAACGTTGCTATGACAATACCCATGCCTACAGGGATAATATAAAAATAATCGGTTTTTACTTGTATGTTGAATGTTTGTGAGGCAAGGTAAAGTAGAAAGCCCAAACCGGTAAGGCCTGCTGTTAGGCTTATTGCAAATTTAAACTTCCCCCGTTGCAGCATGTATATTAAAACGGTAGTAACATACAGCGCAACTATAATAACCGGCGTGCTGAATACCAGGGTTGAAATAAAAAGCGCAACCAGCAAAAAAAGCACTCCCAACACCCACCATGGCAATCCCTCGCGGTAGAGCACAAGCACAAAAGAACCGAAAACCAATGCCGTTCCGGTATCATTCTGTAGCAGAATAATACCGGCAGGAATAGCAATGATTAAACCAACTTTAACGTATGACCAAAATGTATTTAGCTTGAACTCGTATGGGCTCATTAGCCTGGCGAGAGCAAGTGCAGTGGCAAACTTGGCAAACTCCGCAGGCTGTATTCCAAATGATCCGAGTGGAATCCATGATTTTGAGGCGTTAACCACCCTGCCAAACACCAGGGTGGAAAGGAGCAAAAGAATAACCAGCCCGTAGATGATGTAGGCAAAAACGGAATATATCCTTCCGTTGCTTAACAAAACAACGACTCCCAGGAAAAAGGCAAAAGTAATCCAAATCAACTGCTTGCCATAGCGCTGGCTAAAATCGAGTATGCTGTTGTGCTCCTCGCTGTAAACTGCGGCATAGATGTTCATCCACCCCATCAACACAAGGATGACGTAAAGCACGATGGTTCCCCAATCGAGGTTGCTTACCAGGTTACTTTTTCTTTGCACGGCGGTCGAGTAGGTTTGCTTGAAGTATATAGTCTTCGAGATAGGGACGGGATATAGAGTCCCGTAGGTACTTTTCAATCATTAGGCTAGCAATTGGCGCAGCCCAAGTTGCACCAAACCCGGCATTTTCCACGTACACCGAAATGGCAATTTTAGGATCATCTTTGGGAGCAAAGGCAAAAAATACGGAGTGGTCGGCTCCATGTGGATTTTGTGATGTTCCCGTTTTCCCGCAAATGCGAATATCGGGGAGAGCAGCAATTCGGGCGGTACTTCCGCTCCCGGGGGCTCCGTTAACGGCCATATCCATTCCCTCAACTATATAGTCGAACCACTGGGTGTCTATTGTGGTGTAGTGCTTTTCGGGAACATTTGAGTTTCTCACCATGCTGTCACCTACAGCTCTCACCACATGGGGATCAAGGTAAAACCCCCTGTTGGCAATAATGGTTACCAGGTTTGCCATTTGCAAGGGTGTTGCTGCCAGCTCTCCCTGCCCAATGGAAAGCGAGAGGATGGTAAGGGAATTCCAGCCGCCTTTTCTAAAGTACTTGTCGTAGAACGCAACTGTCGGAACAATCCCTTTCTGCTCGTTGGGTAAATCAATATTCAGCTTATTACCGTAACCAAATGATTCGACATGATTTTTCCAGACCGTAAAACCCTTTTCGACTGATCCAAATTCGGGCTTATCGAGTATGTTCCGGAACACATGGCAGAAATAGGTGTTACACGACATCTGGATGGCCTGAGTTAGATTCAATGGAGAGGGGTGAATGTGGCATCCCACACCTCGCCCAACGGTGTATCCTCCATGGCAGCTATAGGTGGTTTGCGGGTAAACGCAACCTTCCTGTAGCCCAATAAGCGCATTCACAACCTTAAAGGTAGAACCCGGTGGGTAAAGGGCCATGATGGAGCGGTTAAAAATTGGTTTGAGCGAATCGTTTTGGAGGGTCCTGAAGTTATCGGCACGCTCGCGGCCAACAAGTAATCCTGGATTATACGTAGGGCTTGAAACCATGGCCAGCACCTCGCCTGTTCTGGGCTCAATAGCCACAATGCTGCCTATCTTATTCTGCATCAACTTTTCGCCATACTCCTGAAGGTCGGCATCCAAAGTGCAAATCAGATTTTGCCCCTCTACGGCAGCAGAATCGTATTTTCCATCCTCATACGAGCCCTTGATGCGGTTGTAAACGTCAACCATGTAAACGCTAACACCCTTTTTCCCACGGAGGTACTCCTCATACGATTTTTCCAAACCGCTGATACCAATATAATCGCCCAGCTGGTAGTAGGGATTTTTTAAAATAATTTCCTCGTCAACCTCGCCAATGTATCCCAGAACATGACTTGCTACTTCCCTGTCGTAAAGCCTAACAGTACGTGGCAGCAGCTCAAATCCCGGAAACAGGTAAAGCTTTTCCTGAAGCATTGCACATGCCTCGGCCGGAAGCTGCTTAAGCAGCACAACCGATTTGCGCGGGGAGTACCCTTTTTGGCGGGAAGCCTGTACAAACGCATCCCTTACATGGTCGGTAGTAATGTTCAACAGGGAGGCAAATGCCATCGTATCAAAGGGTACAACCTGCTTCTTCACCATCATCAGGTCGTAAACCACCTTGTTCGAAACCAGCAGGTTTCCGTTCCGGTCGAATATCAACCCACGAGCCGGATACTTGGTTACATACCTTAACACGTTACTGCTTGCCGAAAGCTGGTACGACCTGTCTATCACCTGAATATAGAATAGCTTCCCCGCTATGATGATAAACACTATGATGATTAGCCCGGTAATGGTGAATCGTTTATCAGCCTGAAAATTGAACCTCATAGCCCATTACTTTTTTCGGGTGAGTAAAACTTCAAGGAAGAAAATAAACACAAACGAAACCAGGCTGCTAAGTAGGATTCTCAGTAGGGTGAGGTGAAAAAAGCGGAAGCTGAAGGTTTCAAGCATGAATAGGGTAGAATGATGAATAACTATTCCCAGTGCTGCATAGCGAATAAACCACTCGGTTCCTGTAAGGCTTATGTTGAGCATGCTCCGCTCGTTGATGTTATTGCTAAACCTTAGACCAGACATTATCGACGGGCGGACAAAAGCAAGTATTAGCGTAGCCGAAGCGTGAAGTCCAAGGGTATTTGAAAAGTAATCGACAACCAATCCCGTAAAAAAGCCTACAAGCAGCAAGACCCAGCGGGGAGTGCCATAGGGTAGCAAAAGTATGAATAACAGGTAAACGTAAGGGTTGATATACCCTCCCAGGTTAATATTATTAAGTACCAGGAGCTGAATCAGAAGCAACAGGATAAAGATCAGAATGTATCGCAAGTAATCCTTGTACATCACCTACTCCCCTCAATTTGGTTAATCTCCGTAATGTTCCTAACCCTAACTGCGTACACGTAGTTAAGCGCCCGAAAATCGGTAAGCAGCTGAACACGAATGTTGTAGAAGCTACCATCCTTCTTGTAAAAATCCTTGATAACACCAATGGGTATATCCTTTGGAAAAATGGATGAGAAACCGCTAGTGGCAATGGTATCGCCAACAGAAATGCCAACATGCAGGGGTATATCGGTTAGCTCAACCTCCTGGTAATTATAACCATTCCATGACAGGGTACCAAAAACACCCGACTTGGCATGCTTGGCAGAAACCTTAAGGGTTGTATTAAGCAGCGATATAACCGTGCTGTAGTTGGGCGATGTTGCCGCTATAACCCCTACGACTCCTCCATCGCAAATCACACCCATGCCCTGATAAGCGCCATCGTTTATACCAATGTTAATTGTTATAAAGTTCTGACGGTGGGATACGGAGTTGTTCACAACCATTGCCCTAATCAGGGTAATGCTGGTGTCGGCAAGGTTGTAGCCTGCCGTGTCGGCACATTTCCCGATGACTTCTCTAAGTCTTTCAACCTCGTTTCGAAGCTCAACATTCTCAAGCGATAGCTTAACATTATCCCTTTTAATATCCATGTAGCTACGAATATTGTGGAGCTTCTCAGAGAAGAAACCTGTAATAACCCCGGTTGCCGCACCAACTTTTGCCTTCTGATAGTAGGAAGTATTGATGTACATTGAAAGTGAAACGGCCAGTAGCACCGCAAAAAGAATGATATACGAAAATCGTTGAAGTAGCCGAATAAAGCTGTTCATCCTCGATACTCTTAATTACCAGCGTCAAAACATCAGGTTGAAAATATTAAAAAACGCTCCAACAACCATTTACAAGGGTGCTATCAGGTGCTTCATTTTTTTGTGTAGCCATCCAGACGAGCTGGATATAGAAATATTTTTCCTAACGGAGCCACACGGGGCTTAATGATTTTTAAACTCTGTTACCCTTTAACGCATCAGGAATGGGAATTTGCCAACATTTTTCAGTGCAATGCTGGTACCCCTAGCTACAGCATGAAGCGGGTCCTCCACAACCCTAAAGGGTATGTTAATTTTTTCGGTAAGCCTTTTATCGAGGCCTCTAAGCAGCGCACCTCCACCTGCCAGGTAAATTCCCTTCTCAACAATATCGGCGTAAAGTTCAGGAGGTGTTAGCTCAAGCACGTTGAATATTGCCGATTCAATTTTTGAAAGCGATTTGTCCAGACAGTAGGCAATTTCCTGATACGAAACCGGAACCTCAATAGGCAGGGCAGTCATAAGGTTGGGGCCTCGGACAATCAGGTCAGCAGGAGGATTCTCCAAGTCGGGAAGTGCAGAACCGACCTTTATTTTAATATCCTCGGCAGTGCGTTCGCCAATCTTAACATTATGCTGGTGCCTCATGTAGGCTTGTATGTCGGATGTAAAACCGTCACCGGCATTCCGAATGGATTTGTTGCAAACAATACCACCCAGGGCAATAACGGCAATCTCGGTTGTTCCCCCACCTATGTCCACCACCATGTTCCCTTCGGGAGCAAGCACATCAAGGCCAATACCCAGGGCGGCAGCCATGGGTTCATAGATAAGGTAAACATCCCTACCGCCTGCATGCTCCGAGGAATCCCTAACAGCACGAATTTCTACTTCGGTGCTGCCGCTTGGAATACCTATTACCATTCTGAGAGAGGGGGTAAAAACCAGGTTTTTTATGTTTATCATGCTTATCATACCCCGAATCATCTGTTCGGCAGCGTTAAAATCGGCAATCACGCCATCACGAAGCGGTCGGATGGTTTTAATGTTCTCATGGGTTTTACCATGCATTGCCCTGGCAGTCTCTCCAATGGCTATCATCTTGCCGGTGCTTTGGTCAATAGCCACAATGGAGGGTTGATCCACCATAATTTTATCGTTGTAAAGGATGATGGTGTTAGCGGTTCCCAGGTCTATGGCAAGCTCCTGGGTTAAAAAAGAAAAAAGTCCCATATTCTATGTCTAGTTATATTATTGCTTAGTGTTTATTGCTTAGTGTTTAAAATGTCTTATGCCTGTAAAAACCATAGCAACTCCATGCCTATTGCAGCAATCTATGCTCTCCTGATCTTTTACGGATCCACCTGGCTGAATAATAGCCTTAATACCAGCAGCAGCAGCTAGCTCAACGTTGTCGGGAAAAGGGAAATAGGCATCCGACGCCAGAACTGCTCCCTGAAGGTCAAAGCCAAAGGTCTTTGCCTTATCAATAGCTTGCCTAACGGCGTCAACCCTTGAAGTTTGACCAACGCCGCTTCCAACCAGCTGTTTATCTTTAACCAGCACAATGGCGTTGGACTTCGAGTGCTTCACCACAACGTTGGCAAAAAGCATGTCCTCAACCTGATGGGTGCTTGGAGCAACTTTTGTTACTATCCGAAGGCCAGCGCTATCATGCTTTATGGAATCACGCTCCTGAACCAACACGCCATTCAGCAACGAGCGAAATGTTATTGCTGGAAGCCGGGTGTCCTTATACCTCAAGAGTATCCTGTTTTTCTTTGACTTTAGTAGGGCAAGTGCATCTTCCTCAAAATCGGGGGCAAGCAGAACCTCCAGAAATATTTTATTAATTGCTTCTGCCGTATCCATGCTGATTGCACGGTTGGCCACAATCACTCCGCCAAAAGCCGAAACCGGATCGCCGGCCAGCGCATCGCTCCATGCCTGCAAAAGGGTATCACGCACGGCTACTCCACATGCGTTGTTGTGCTTCAAAATAGCGATGGCAGGTTGATCGAGCTCTGCAATCAGGTTTACTGCAGCATCAATATCCATTAGGTTGTTGAAGGATATTTCCTTGCCATGGAGCTGTTCAAACATCCCGTCGAAACTACCATAAAAAATTCCCTTTTGATGGGGATTTTCACCGTAGCGTAACTCTTTCACCCCTTGAATGCTCTGCTTGAATGCTATTTGCGGAAACTGGTTATTGAAATGGTTGAAAATGGCAACATCATAGTGTGATGTAGTTTCAAATGCTTCAGCAGCAAACTGCTTACGCTGCTCCAGGCTAGTAGTGCATCCATTTTCCTCAAGCATTTTACTAAACCTGGCATACTGTTGACGGTTTGAAACAACCAGAACATCCCGGTAATTCTTAGCAGCTGCCCGAATCAACGAAACACCCCCAATATCAATTTTTTCATTAATTTCAGCCTCCGAGGCACCAGAGACTACCGTTTGTTCAAACGGGTACAGGTCAACTACTACCAGGTCAATTTCGGGGATTGCATACTCGGTTAGCTGGAACTGGTCATTCTCATTTTCGCGACGTGCCAGTATTGCACCAAAAACCTTTGGATGAAGGGTTTTAACGCGCCCTCCGAGTATGGCTGGATATCCTGTAAGTTCTTCTACTGGAATGGCTTTTACCCCCAGGCTGTGGATAAAATCTAAGGTTCCACCTGTTGAGTAAATTAAAACGTTGTGGCTATCAAGTGTCCTTACAATATCTTCCAGGTTTTCCTTATGGTAAACAGAAATTAAGGCCTTCCTTATTTGTCTTATGACTTCCATTGCCTGATTTTCCTACTGATACAAATTAAAAGCCCCAAATATTTGGAGTGGTAAAAATGGTTAAATCCTTTGAGAATTCAATGATGAACAGCAAAAAATATATAAACAAAAATTTCGGGGATGATTGGGGTAAGAGTAACAGGTTAAGAGTAATAAAAAAAGTAAGTTGTAAAACTTTATAAAACACCCATGTTGTGCAGCCAGCGTGAGCACGCATCAACAATCGGTTGTTAGTTGCGAGTTCGGCGAAGCCAAAATATGGGAGATCCATCCCCTCAACCCCAATACTTAAAAGGTATGGGCCAAGGTTTTTGTAATAGAAAACCTAAACATTTTGTACGGATAAAATTATTAAAAGCAAGTGTACGCCAGAATTCATAGTGGTTAAACAAATATACTCCTTCAAAAATTCTGTTTCCACCAGCGCATTCAGAGTAATTAACAAATCCATTTGGCTAGACCATAATTTTTTAAATACCTTTGCTTTGTTTAACATGTATCAGAATGAATGCCCTAAAACCCTTCATCATACTCATCAGGCTTGCCCGGGAAAGCATGCAGTTTGCCTACCAGTCCATAAAGGCCAACAAGCTACGGACATTCCTCTCGCTGTTTGGCATAACCATTGGAATTTTTGCCATCATCTCGGTATTTACTATGGTTGACAGTCTGGAAAAAAACATCCGGAACAGCTTGGAATCGTTAGGAAATAACGTGGTTTACGTGCAAAAGTGGCCGTGGGGTGGCAATGAGGAATACCCCTGGTGGAAGTATCTAAACCGACCAGAGCCCACACTAAATGACATGAGCGAAATTCGTCGCCGGAGTAGCCTGGCTCAAGCCAGCTGTTTCAACGTGTCGTTTAACAAGCAAGTCAAGTTTCAGAACAAAAGCCTGTCAAACGTAACTATTTACGGGACTACCAACGGATACGACGAGATAAGATCGTTTGAGCTTGGCAGCGGCAGGTTTTTCAACCTTTTCGAGCTAAACTCCGGCAAGCCATACGCTGTGATAGGTGCTACAATTTGTGAGGAGCTATTCCAAAATGCTGATCCTATTGGTCAAAGCATACAAATTGGTGGGAAAAAAGCCACGGTTATAGGCGTTTTTGCCAAGGAAGGCAAATCGGCCATTGGCGAAACCAGCTCAGACGATATGGTGGTAATCCCTCTAGGCATGGCCAAGTCTATGGTTGACCTGCGAAATTCTGGCCCATGGATAATGGTCAAAGCTCGCGATAACGTTGTCCCCGAAGACTTGATTGACGAGTTGAGGGGAATACTCCGGTCATACCATCGCCTAAAACCGCTTGACAGCGACGACTTCTCTCTAAACCAGATAGACATGATGAAGGAGAGCCTCGATGCAATTTTCAGCTCCATTAGCTTTGCTGGTGGGTTTATAGCCTTCTTCTCAATAATTGTTGGTGGATTTGGAATTGCCAACATCATGTTTGTTTCGGTTAAGGAGCGAACCAGCCAGATTGGCATTCAAAAGGCGCTTGGGGCAAAGCGCTACTTCATACTCATCCAATTCCTCTACGAGGCCATGCTTCTGGCAATTCTGGGTGGCATTATTGGACTAATCCTTATATTTGCTGGAACGCTGATAGTTACCTACGGGCTTGATTTTACCATATCGCTTACACTCGAGAACATCATCTGGGGGCTTGCCATTTCGGCTATTATAGGAATTGCATCTGGTTTTATCCCTGCGTGGATGGCCTCCAGGTTAAGTCCGGTTGAGGCAATCAACACAAAATCGTAGGCTAACTCACCGCTGTGAGCTGCTGCTCCACCATGTTGGTCAACTCAACAAAATCGGCTACCGAAAGCTGTTCAGCCCTCCTCTCCGAAAAGGGCTTACCAGCTTCAACCCCGGGAAACGCTGAGTGAATCGCATTTCGCAGCATCTTTCGACGTTGGTTAAACGAAGCTTTAACTACCCGTACAAAGAGTTCCGGGTTGCAGTCTAGCTCTGCCACATGGTTACGGGTTAGCCTGATGACCGACGATTTCACCCTGGGTGGTGGGGTAAACGCGCCCTCGCTCACTGTATGCAAATACTCAATGTTGAAGTATGCCTGAAGCAGCACGCTAAGAATGCCGTAGGTTCTGGAACCGGGCTTTTCGGCAATGCGTTGCGCCACCTCGCGTTGCACCATCACCACTGCCTCCACCACCCTTTGGCGCATGGCAAGAATTTTAAAAAATATTTGGGACGAAATGTTGTAGGGCAGGTTACCAATAATGGCAACTCGTCCATTGAAGCAATTTTCAATATCAACATCCAGAAAATCGGCTTCTATAAGATTGCCGCCCAACTCCGGTAAGCGCTGCCTAAGGTACTGCACCGACTCGCCATCAACCTCCACCGCATAAAAAACAGGGCCGAATCGCTGGAGCAAGTCCTCAGTAAGCACGCCCATACCCGGCCCTACCTCAACAACGTAGTCAACACCTTCCGCCTGAAGGCTCGAAACAATCAACCCTGCAATCCTACGATCGTGTAGGAAATGCTGCCCCAAACTCTTTTTAGGCCGAACAACAGGCATTAACTTGCTATTTAGTTTCGGGATTGCTAGTAATTGTGTTTACCTTTACCTCAGGCTTAGAAGTGATCCCGGTTTTTGGATGAACATCGGGCTTTAGCCGACCAGAATTCGCGCCGAGCAAATCATCCAGCTTGCGCACAAGGGTATCGCCAAATAAATTTTTAGCCACCACCCTACCGGATCGATCGATAAGGAAGTTGAATGGAAGGTAAACGACACCAATCGAATCAACCCAGTAGTCTTTCTCCGAGTCGGGTATGGCCACATTTATCCACGGGATGGAGTCCCTCTTAACCCTCTGGTAGAGAGCCTCAGGCTCTAACCCCATACCAACACGAATGATTTTGAACCCTTGGTTGGAGTGCTTTTCGTAGAGTATGCGCAGCTGGTCGGCTGTGCTCACCGACTGTGGGCACCAGTCAGCCCAAAACTCAATAAGAATAGCTTTAGCCCAAAGTCCGGGAATAGATATCGCCTGGCTATCAACAGTTTCAAAACTTATAGCTGGCAAAACATCTCCAGTGGAATACCTATCAGCCTTATGCAATTGTGCAAGTTTTTTTTCCTGCATTTGAATATGCTGGTGAAAAGTTTGCACCAGAGGTTTATCGGGATATGCTAAGCCCAAGCAGGAATCAACTTTCTGGTAAGTATTGCCGAAGAGTTCGTAAGGTAGAAGCTCCTGCCCTCCGTCAAAAGTAGTTAAAATGAAGGGAACTGAGGACAGGCAGTAGGGGTTAGCCCTCACCTCTGAAAGGGTGTATGTCCTAAAGCTGGAAATAAGTGAGTCTCTTTTATGAATAAGTACCGATGCTAACGAGTCGCTCTCGGGAGTGGCTGTGCTGTCTGGAATTAAGCCGCTGAGATGAGCTACCTCAGATAAAAAACTATTATAGCGTTGCTGAAAAGTGTTTATCCTGGCGCTTTCAAATGAACCCTTCACCTGGTATGAACTTGCAGTACCGGTTACCTCCACATTTGAACCTGGTTCAACACATAACAGGATTGGAAAATGAACCCTGTCGAACGAAAGTGCAAGCATTTCGGGTGTTGTGGTTTGTAGAGAAAAGTTACCCCTTCCGCGTGTGCTTACCTTAAAAGAATCGGTTATATCGCTGCCTAATCCGTTCCATCCCCCAACATAAACCCATTGCTCTCCTATGTCACTCAATTTAAGGCTAATGCTTGCTCGTTTATAGGAATTAGTGCAGGAGCTAATTGCAATTGCAGCTGGCAGGACAAAAAGGAACCTAAAAAAAGTTGTTGAATGGTAATATTTTGAAGGGTGCATAAAACTTTTATAAAAATTAACACTGGGTGCAAACGAAATTTTCGATAAATTCAAAAATTTGCTCCTCAAAAGTAGCAAAAAGTTTCCCCAAAGGGGTGATTCAATATGATTTTTTGATAACTTGTAGCAGGAATAAAACCTAAAAATTTTCATAACCTAAATATATTAAAATTAACCTTTGCCATGAAATATCTAGCATTCGACAAGGATCAACTTGTAAATCTAGAGTACTCACTAGAGAGGGAAATACTTAGCACCAACAGGGCTGGTGGATATTTAAGTACCACGATTGTACTCTGCAACACCCGTAAGTACCATGGGCTAATGATCCTGCCTATTGATGAGTTTGATGGTGAAAATCACGTGCTGCTTTCAAACGTTGATGAAACGGTGGTGCAGCACGAAAAGGTATTCAACCTGGGCATTCACCGCTATCCAGGAATTTACGAACCACGTGGACATAAATACATTGTTGATTTTGAGTACGAGCCAACCCCAACGCTCGTTTACCGGGTGGGCGGTGTAATACTAAAAAAAGAGCTGCTTTTTGTTCACAATGAGGAGCAGGTGATGATACGTTACACCCTGCTGGATGCTCATAGCCCAACAAAGTTAAGGATAAAGCCATTCATGGCTTTCAGAAATGTTCATAGCCTCAGCAAGGCGAATATGTGGGCTAACACTAAATACCAAGAATGCAGCAATGGCGTAAGGTATAAGCTCTACACCGGCTTTCCGTTCCTCTACATGCAGCTGAACAGGCAAAATGAGTTTGTTGCATCCCCCGACTGGTACTACAATGTGGAGTATATGGAGGAAATCAGAAGAGGATATGAGGGACATGAAGACCTATTTGTGCCCGGATACTTTGAAACCTCCATCAGAAAGGGAGAAAGTATAATTTTTTCGGCTGCCACCAACGAACAGTCAACCCCTGCCCTACTGCGTAAATTCAACTCCGAGCTAACCCGGCGACCACCCAAGGACAGCTTCATGAACTGCATTGCCAACACAGCGCGCCAGTTTATCATCCAACGGGGAAAACGCTACGATATTATTGCCGGCTATCCGTGGTTTAGCAGCTGGAGCCGCGACTCGTTCATTTCACTACCCGGATTAACCCTTGGACTCGATGATGTTAAAACCTGCAAAGCACTGCTCGACTCGCTAAGCACCGATCTAAAAAACGGGTTATTCCCCAACGTCAGAACAGGCAATTCCGAAGCGTTTAACTCCGCCGATGCACCACTTTGGTATTTCTGGGCCATTCAACAATACGCCAGTTATACACAAAACTACACCGAAGTGTGGGACGATTATGGCAAAAAAATGAAGGCTATCCTGAAAGGTTATCGCGAAGGGCTACCCTTTAGCATTAAAATGCAGCCAAATGGCTTGATTTGGGCCGGTGAAAAGGGCTACGCTATCACATGGATGGATGCCGTTATTCAGGCAAAACCGGTTACCCCCCGCATTGGCTACCCGGTTGAAATAAATGCTCTATGGTACAACGCCCTGATGTTTACCCTTGAACTGGCTACCAAAAATAAAGATTTAAGGTTTGTGAAAGAATGGCAACCCATTGCAGATCAGGTAAAAAAATCATTCAACGAGCTATTCTGGATTCCAGAGAAAAACTACCTGGCCGACTACGTTGACGAAAATGGACAAAACTGGGACATCAGGCCCAACCAGCTTTTTGCAGTTTCTTTACCCTACTCGCCAATTGATGATGAGAAAAAAATTGCCGTGCTCAACGTTGTAAGCCATGAGCTTTACACCCCAAAAGGATTAAGAACCCTTTCGCCGAACAACCCAAACTACAAGGGAAGGTATGAGGGCGATCAACCAACACGCGATATGGCCTACCATCAGGGAACAGCGTGGCCTTGGCTTTTAGGAGCCTACGTTGAAGCACAATTTAAACTTCAGGGTAAAGGCGCTTTAGGATTGGCTCAGGAAATAGTTGATTCGCTGCAGGAAGATATTGCACTACACGGAATTTGCTCCGTGGCAGAGGTTTACGACGGCGATCCACCACAACGGCCCAATGGCTGCATATCGCAGGCATGGAGCGTTGCCGAGCTAATCAGAATTGTAAAAATGATTGAGAAGTATAGCGATTAACCAAACGCGTATGAGAGTTTTAATGTTCGGATGGGAATTCCCTCCCCATATAACCGGAGGTTTAGGAACAGCCTGCTTTGGCTTAACGCGTGGACTTACCAAGCAAAAAGTTGACGTCATCTTTGTTGTTCCAAAAGCTTACGGCGATGAGGATAAATCGGCTGTGAGGTTGGTTGCTGCCGAAGATGTTGATGTGGCCTACTCCGCAAAGAACCTGGAGGAGTTCTGGAGGCACCTTAAGTATCTAGAGATCAGCTCCAACATTGTCCCCTATGTTGACCCTGAAGAGTACGCTAAAATTATCGAGCATAACGAGGCAGAAACTGTTGAGTATGAATCCGGCAAGGTAAAAACGCGGTTTAAGTTTTCTGGAAAATACAACCCCAACCTGATGCAGGAGGTTACCCGGTATGCTGTTGTAGCAGCCAACCTGGCTGCAAGGGAAAAGTTCGACGTTATCCACTCGCACGACTGGCTAACCTTTCCGGCAGGTATTGCCGCCAAGATGGTTTCGGGCAAACCCCTGGTAGTGCATGTTCACGCCACCGAATTTGACAGGAGTGGGGAGAACATCAACCAGGCAGTATTCGATGTGGAGCAAAGGGGAATGATGGTTGCCGACAAGGTTATCACCGTGAGTAACTATACCCGCAATATAGTAATTACCCGCTATGGAATACCAGAAGATAAGGTGGTTACAGTGCATAACGCTGTGGACTTCTCCGATGAGCAGGACATGGAATTCGAGCGCGGGGTCTCCGAGCAAATAGTTACCTTCCTGGGCAGGGTAACTTTTCAGAAGGGTCCCGACTACTTCGTTGAAGCTGCCAACAAGGTGCTCAAGCGAACTCATAACGTACGCTTTGTTATGGCTGGAAGCGGTGATATGCTAAACCGGATGATTCGTCGGGTGGCCCAGCTTGGCATTGCCCACAAATTTCACTTTACCGGATTTCTTAAAGGCCCGGATGTGAACAGGATGTTCCACCTCTCCGACGTTTACGTCATGCCCTCCGTTTCAGAGCCTTTCGGAATAAGCCCATTAGAAGCAATGCGTTCCAGCGTACCTGTTATCATTTCCAAGCAGTCGGGTGTATCTGAGGTGCTTAAATACGCCATAAAAGTTGATTTCTGGGATATTGATGCACTCGCCGATAGCATTTATGGCCTGCTGAACTATAATGCATTATCTACGTTTTTTATCAGGCACGGACAGGAAGAGGTGAATAGCTTGAAGTGGGATAATGCCGCCAGCAAGGTAATTGAAGCATATCAAGATGTGCTAAGCAGGAAAAATTCTTAAAAACATATACTCCAGTAGGCATGAATCATCCAGCTGGTCATAAACAACAGTGTAGATACCGCAACTTATTACTATAAAGTTAAAAATTTTGAGCTGATGAAAACAATTTGCTTCTACTTTCAGGTGCATCAACCATATAGGCTCCGAAGGTACCGCTTCTTCGATATTGGGAAAAACCATAGCTACTTCGACGATTTTGCCAACCGCTCCATCATGCGGAAGGTAGCCGAAAAGTGCTACCTACCGACCAACCAGCTTATGCTCGACCTAATCAACGAGTTTGGCACAAGGTTTAAAATTTCCTACTCCATTTCGGGGACTGCGCTCGACCAGTTTGAGCAATACGCACCGGACGTACTGGACAGCTTTCGCAGGTTGGCCAAAACCGGAAGTGTGGAGTTTTTGGCCGAGACCTACTCCCACTCCCTCTCCTCGCTCAAGAGCAAGGAAGAATTCTACCGGCAGGTTGAAGCCCAACAGAATAAAATTGAGAAACTCCTTGGATACAAGCCCAAAACCTTCAGAAACACCGAGCTTATATATTCCGATGAAATTGGCGCCATGGTTGCCGATTTGGGGTTTAAAACCATGCTCACCGAAGGCGCCAAGCATATTCTGGGATGGAAAAGTTCCAACTTCGTGTATGCCAACGCTATAAATCCTAAGTTGAAGCTGCTGCTGAAAAATTTCCAGCTAAGCGATGACATCGCCTTCCGCTTTTCCAACCGCGACTGGAACGAGTGGCCGCTAACCACCGAAAAGTTTGTTTGGTGGCTCAACAACATTGATCCCAAGGAGGAAATTGTTAACCTTTTTATGGATTATGAAACCTTTGGTGAACACCAGTGGGCTGAAACCGGAATATTCGATTTCCTTCGTGCCCTGCCATCTAGGGTTTTCGGTCACTCCAATTTTGAATTCCTTACCCCATCGGAGGCTGCAGAGAAACACCAACCGGTTGCCCTGCTTCACGTTCCCTACCCTATTTCCTGGGCCGACGAGGAAAGAGACCTTACCGCATGGTTGGGCAACGAACTGCAGGATAGCGCTTTCAACCAACTATATGCGCTTACCGATAAGGTTGAAAAAATTGATGACCCCGAGATCAAAAGGGACTGGCTTTACCTCCAAACCAGCGACCACTTCTACTACATGTGCACCAAATGGTTTAGCGATGGCGATGTGCACAAGTACTTCAACCCCTACGGTTCACCCTACGAGGCATTCATCAACTACATGAACATCCTAAGCGACTTTACCCTTAGGGTTAAGGATAAGCTACTCGAAAAAACATTGGTCGATGAATCATCAGCTGAACTAGACAACCCCCAAAAGCTCATTAAACTCTATGAGGATAAAATTAACGAGCTAAAGAATCAGCTAAATGAGCAACAAGCAAAGCCTACCGGCAAAACTGGCAAAGCTAAAGTTGATAATCCTGACGCTGCCAGCACACCAGGTAATAAGGCAAAAACAAGCAGCAAGTCTACAAAGGCTGTTGCTAAACCAAAGAGTAAAACTACACCTAAAAGCAAGCCTGTTGTAAGCACCAAAACTGAAGAAATAGCGCTAAAGCCATCTTCAAAAAAGAAGAACAGTATCAAAAGTAGCCCAACAACTGCCAAATCCAGTACCAAATCAAGTAATTCAAAGTCAACCACTAAGGGAACAAAAAAGAAAAAAGAGTAGGTTAATCGGTAGAAACTGCCAAATAATGACAAACCTGTAGCAACAAATGAAATGGTTAACCTATTTATTTTGGATTAAACTTGGAAAAAATCAAAATACTACCATAAAAATATTGTGAACGAATGAATGACAAGCTGCTAAAACCCGATTACCTTTTTGAAGTAAGCTGGGAGGTGTGCAACAAGGTTGGTGGGATACACACCGTTATGTCAACAAAGGCATCGATGATTGAAAATGAGCTGAAGAACAACTACATTACTGTTGGCCCCGACCTAATAAAGGGGATTGAGCATAATGCTGAATTCATAGAAGACACCAACCTATTTGCCGCCTGGCGTAGTCATGCCATTGAAAACGGAATGCCCATAAGGGTTGGCCGATGGAATATACCCTGTAAACCGGTAGCTATTCTGGTCAACTTTTCCCAACTTATATCAAAAAAAGATGAGATTTTCAAAGGCTTTTGGGAAAAATTCAAGCTCGATTCCATAACCGGACAATGGGACTATATTGAACCCGCCCTATTTGGCTATGCAGCAGGCAAGGTGATTGAAAGTTTTACCAACTTCAACCTAAGCTTACGACATCGCATAGTAGCCCAGTTTCACGAGTGGATGACCGGAACAGGATTGCTCTACCTAAAAGCAAATGTTCCACAAGTAGGAACGGTATTCACAACCCATGCTACGGTGCTAGGACGAAGTATTGCTGGTAACAACATACCGCTGTATAGCAACATCGAAAAAATTGACCCTGAAAGCAAGGCCAGAGAATTTGGTGTTATCTCCAAGCAATCGTTAGAAAGAATCAGTGCCCAGCAAGCCGACTGCTTCACCACCGTGAGCGATATAACCGCCAGGGAATGCAGCCACTTTCTTAAAAAGGATGTTGACCTACTTACCCCTAACGGTTTCGACGATACCTTTATACCCGAAGCTGAAGAACACAAGCTGCGGAGAGTTGAGGGTAAAATTAAATTTTACGAGGTGGCAGAAGCCATGCTGGCGCACGAAGTTGCGAAGGATAGCATGATTGTTGGTATAAGCGGACGCTACGAATTTAAAAACAAGGGGATAGATGTTTTTTTGGATGCCCTGGGCAAGCTGAATAGGGACAATAACCTTGGCAGGGAGGTGCTGGCATTCCTGCTTATACCTGCCGGACATCATGGCCCCCGAAAGGATGTTTTTCACAACCTACTCGAAAAAGAAAAAGATAGCAACTATAGCATCCTTGACGATACTCACGTTACCCACTACCTAAACGACCCCGATAGCGAACCAATTCTTAAAAAAATAAGGGCGCTTGGCTTAAATAACTCATCATCCGACAAGGTAAAGGTGTTTTGGGTTCCCTGCTACCTGAACGGTAACGACGGAATATTCAACAAAAGCTACTACGACCTGCTAATCGGCATGGACTTCACCGTTTTCCCTTCCTACTACGAGCCTTGGGGCTACACCCCCATGGAAAGCTTAGCTTTCAAAGTTCCAACGATAACCACCTCACTTGCAGGATTTGCCGACTGGGTGATAAACAACTACAAAAAGCCTAAAGACGCAATTACCATCATCAAACGTAACGACGAAAACGATCTGGAGGTAACTGTCCAAATTGCCTCCACCATTGATGCCTTCACCCGGATCACCCATGAGCGCTATAACGAGCTGATGAACAATGCGCAGGAAATTGCATCTATTGCCCTTTGGAAAAACTTTATTGACTACTACTATAAAGCTTACGATAAAGCCCTTTCGCTGGTTGGTAGCCGAACCCATCAGTTCATGGAGCTCGAAAGGCAGGAAATTCTGCCTACAGTTGAGCGCAAATTCCGAACCACCCAACCCTCTTGGACCCGCCTGATTGTTCAGAAGAACCTTCCTGAAAAGCTAAAACCCCTTGACGAGCTTTCACGAAACCTTTGGTGGTCGTGGAATACCGATTCCAAAAAACTATTTGAATCCATCGACAAGGAACTCTGGATAAAATGTGAGAAAAACCCCATACTATTCCTCGAGAGAATTAGCCTACCGCGTTTTCAGGAGCTGGAGCACGATGCTGAATTTGTGGAAAAGCTTCACTCCATATACCTGAATTTTACCGCCTACATGATGCAGCGCTACCAGCGCAAAGGGCCTAAAATAGCCTACTTCAGCATGGAGTTTGGCCTCCACAGCTCACTGAAGCTCTACTCGGGTGGGTTGGGCATCTTGGCCGGCGACTACCTCAAAGAAGCCTCCGACAGGAATATTGACATGGTAGGTGTTGGCCTACTTTACCGTTACGGTTACTTTACCCAGCAGCTATCCACCTCTGGCCAGCAAATAGCCGTATACGACCAGCAAAACTTCACCCAATCGCTGGCCTTACCAGTTCGCGACGAGGATGGCAGATGGGTTACAGTTAGCGTGGCATTCCCTGGAAGGCAGGTGCAGGCACGAATCTGGAAGGTTGATGTGGGTAGAACAGAGCTTTACCTGTTGGACACCGACTTCGAGGAGAACCTCGTAAACGACCGGACAATTACTCACTACCTTTACGGTGGCGACCTGGAAAACAGGTTTATGCAGGAAATGATTCTGGGAATTGGCGGAATCAGAGCGCTAAATGAACTGGGAATAAAGGCCGACATTTACCACCTTAACGAGGGTCATGCAGCATTTACAGGACTGGAAAGGCTTAGAAAGTTTATTCTCGATGAAAAACTTTCATTCTCCGAAGCCATGGAGGTTGTACGGGCTACCAGCCTGTTTACCACCCATACACCCGTTCCGGCCGGTCATGATGCCTTCCCCGAAGAACTTGTGCGAACATACATGTCCCACTACCCCGACAGGCTGATGATTTCATGGGATCAGTTCATGGACCTGGGTCGTATGGTACCCGGTGATTCCACACAAAGATTTTCGATGAGCGTTCTGGCAACAAACCTGGCCCAGGAGGTAAATGGGGTTAGCTGGCTTCACGGTGAGGTGAGCCGAAAAATGTTCGCCGGAATGTGGCCAAGCTACTTCCCCAACGAGCTACATATCAGCTACGTTACCAATGGCGTCCATTTCCCAACATGGACCGCACGGGAGTGGAAATCAATTATGGAAAACGGCCAAGCCACTAACAGCAATGGTTACAAAACTCCTGCCTGGAACGAGTTGGAGAATATTCCAGATTCAAAAATTTGGGAAATTCGTAATACCCTCAGGAAAAGGCTCATCAAACTTATCAACAACAGGTTGAGTAACCCCGAAATGACACGCTTCGAAAGTCCACGGCAGGTAATTGAGATACAGGAAAAACTTAGCGATAGCATCCTCACCATTGGGTTTGCCCGCCGTTTTGCAACCTACAAGCGCGCCAACCTCCTTTTTAAAGATTTGGACCGGTTGGACCAGCTGGTGAATAACCCCGAACATCCTGTTCAATTCCTCTTTGCCGGAAAAGCACACCCTAACGATAAGGCAGGACAAGACCTCATAAAAAGCATCATTGAGATTGCCAAGCAACCGCGCTTCCTTGGACGAATTCTGTTCCTGCAAAACTACGACATGGAGCTCTCCAGGCACATGATTCAAGGTACCGATGTATGGCTCAACACCCCTACCCGACCAATGGAGGCTTCGGGTACCAGCGGCCAAAAAGCAGTAATGAACGGCGTGCTTCACTTCAGTGTCCTGGATGGCTGGTGGGTTGAAGGTTACCGCGAAAATGCCGGATGGGCACTTCCCATGGAGAGCACCTACGCCGAATCCGAGTTTCAGGATGAACTTGATGCCGAAATGATATACACCATTCTGGAAAACGAAATTGTTCCCGCATTCTACCAACGTAACAGCGACGATATACCGGATAAATGGATTTCATTCATCCGTAAATCCATGACCCAGGTAGCATCTAACTTCACCACCCTTAGGATGATAAACGACTACCAGAACAGGTTTTACAATAAGCTCTACTTCCGTTCCTCCGAGCTTATAGAAAACGACTTTGAGGTAGCCAAAAAAATTTCGTCATGGAAACGACGGATTACCCGTAACTGGGATGAAATTGAAATCATTCAGGTCAAACAGTTTGATGTTTCGCGCGAGGCCATTATCATGGGTAAAGAGTACACCGCCGAGGTTATCCTGGACATGGGTTCCCTTGGTCCCGACGAAATCGGGGTTGAGATGGTGCTGGCCGACCTAATTGAAGGAGGCGAAGTAAAGGTTAAACGGGTCCATGAATTTCAAGTTCAAGCAGTTGAAGGCTCCAGGGTTACCTACAGGCTCAACCTCATACCTGTAGAGCCGGGTGCTTTTGAATGCGGAATACGCATATATCCTAAAAACCCCATGCTTCCCCATCGCATGGATTTCCCGTTGGTACGCTGGGCATAGCAAAAACCATGCAGTTCAGCACCCCATACTTGTTTATCCACGTTGTGCGGATAAGCCTTGCTTTGATTGGGCCGAACCTTGATAATAATCCTGTAGCAGTAGCTTAAATATAATACGAAAAACTACAACCAAGCAAATGGACAACCTCGTAGAGCAGCTGGAAGTAAAATTCCTACAAAAGGGCAATCCAGCAGTGGCGCTTCAACAAAAAAAATACATGCGAAATCAGTTTGAGTTTTTCGGCATTCAGTCGGCTGACCGACGAGAGATTCAAAAGCTATTGTTTACACCGGAACACCTGCCTGCTAAAAACGAACTCGGCTCAACCATCAACAGGCTCTGGCTTAAACCCCAACGGGAATTTCAATACTTTGCCCAAGAAATGGCCTACAAATTCCATAAACAACTGGAGCTAGCCGATATAAGCCTATACGAGAACATGGTAACCACCAAATCGTGGTGGGATACGGTTGACTACATTGCCTCACGGCTCATGGGCGAGTACTTTGCCTCATTTCCTGAACAACGGAAACCGTTCATTCAAAAATGGGTTACCTCGGACAACCTTTGGCTTAAACGCTCGGCACTAATCTTCCAGCTTAACTACAAGCAGCAAACCGACGAAGTACTTCTCGCCGCCACAATTCATTCCTTGCTGCCTAGCAGTGAATTTTTTATATGTAAGGCCATAGGATGGGTGCTTAGAAATTATAGCAAAGTCAACCCTGAATGGGTTCTCCAATTTGTAGCGCACACACCCTTGCCTCCCCTCAGCAAAAAAGAAGCTACAAGGTTAATTGTCCAACCTCCACTGCGCCATAAACAGGTTTAGGCTTCAACAAGTTTTCCCTGAACATGAGGGTGGAAACCGCAAACACCTTAAGCCGATGCTATTTATTCTTGAGAATTCTACCCTCTGTGTATTTGGAAGATTTAAAAATTAGCTATAATTTTGCACCCTATTAACTAAAATCATATTTTATGGTGAACCATTACGAAACCGTTTTCATTGCTACTCCCGTTTTGTCTGAGGCCCAGATGAAGGAAACGGTCACTAAATTCAAGGATTTCATCACCCAAGATGGGGGTGAAATTATCCATGAAGAGAGCTGGGGATTAAGAAAGTTGGCCTACCCCATTCAGAAAAAAACAACCGGATTTTACCACCTGTTAGAGTTTAAAGCACCCGGTGAGCTGATTGATAAGCTGGAGACACAGTACCGTCGCGACGAGCGTATTATCCGTTTCCTTACCGTTAAGCTCGATAAGTATGCTGTTGAGTATGCCGAGAAAAAGCGCAGCAACAAGGTAGAAAAGGTGGAACCTAAAACAATGGAGGATTAAGCCATGAGCCAGAATCAATCAGAAATAAGATACCTCACACCCCCAACTGTAGAAGTCAAGAAAAAGAAGTACTGCCGTTTCAAGAAAAACAGGATTAAATATATTGACTACAAGGATCCGGAATTTCTAAAAAAATTTTTAAACGAGCAGGGGAAAATTCTTCCCCGGCGGTTAACCGGAACCTCGCAAAAGTACCAACGAAAGGTATCTACTGCCATTAAGCGGGCTCGGCATTTAGCCCTACTGCCATTTGTAACCGATTTGATGAAATAATTAAAGGTAGGAGATAAGCAAATGGAAATCATACTATTACAGGATATGCCCAGTTTGGGAAGTAAAAACGATATTATAAACGTTCGAAACGGTTACGCTCGAAACTATCTTATTCCTAAAGGCTTTGCCACCATTGCCACAGAATCGGCCAAAAAAGTGCTGGCCGAGAACACCAAGCAGCGAGCCCATAAGGAGGCAAAAATTAAAGCCGATGCCGAAGAGCTGGCTAAAAAGCTTAACGGCCTGAAGCTTACCATTGGAGCTAAAACCAGCTCGACCGGTAAAATTTTTGGTTCGGTGAACACCATTCAGATTTCGGAGGCGCTTGCCGAGAAAGGATTTGAAATTGACCGCAAGCTAATCTTCATTCAGGACGACCAAATTAAAGAGGTTGGCTCCTACACCGCCGAGGTAAAGCTGCATAAGGAGGTGAAGGTCAGCATCGAATTTGATGTAGTATCGGAATAGCACTACTCATCCAGCATAAAAAAACCTGCCGTTGGCAGGTTTTTTTTCTACCTTATGGCTATGCACTCAATCTCCACCAAGGCTCCAAGCGGGAGTTTAACAACCCCAAAGGCAGCCCTTGCCGGCATTTCAGCTGTAAAGTAACGAGCATATACCTCGTTCATGGTGGCAAAATTCTCCATATCGCTAAGCAGGCAGGTAGTTTTCACCACGTTGGCATAGGTAAGGCCGGCCTTCGCCAGAATTGCCCCTATGTTTTTAACTACCTGCTCGGTTTGCTCAGCAATTCCTCCCTCTACAATTTTACCGGTTGATGGATTCACGGGAACCTGCCCCGACACAAAAAGAAACCCATTGGCCTCAACAGCCTGGCTGTATGGGCCAATTGCCCGAGGAGCATCATTTGTGTTGATAATTTTTTTCATGATTAACAAATTTTAGTGTAATAAATATAGATTTCGGCAAAAATTTATCATGCTAGTAAGCAATCAAGAAAATCAGCCCGGTTATTCGCCCAGGTTATCGAGGTAGTGGTCGCGCTTGGTAAGCTTTAAATCCTGAAGTATGGAGGAGCGAACGTTTATCTGAAAGCTGAAGCTTTTGTAGTATCCAATAGGTATAACGGTCAGCCGCATCTCCCAGCAGTGCAGGTCTCTGTAGAAATTGAGGGACGTGGTTGTAAGCTGCCGGCTCTTCAAATCGAACCCGGAGCTAAAGGCAATTTTCCATTTTGGAGTCAGGTTGATATCGCCCGAAAAGGTCAGGGTCTGAACTAAGGAGGATACATAGGCAGGTTTGGAGTAGCTCAGGTTGTAGCTTACCCTGAGGTTCCATGGAACGCTAAAATCGACATAATCCATGCCGTACTGTGTGCCCAGAGACTCACCAAACGACGAGCCATCGGGTGCGGTTCCTAAGGGGGGATTGCTTCCACCCATTCCCTGCGACCTGGACTGATCCCCACCTGAAGAGGCGCTACCCTTGCTGCTATTCAACGCAAAGTCTAGCCCAACGCTGCCCCTGGTAAAACGCGCCAGCTTGCCGCTCCTATCAAGTTCAAACCTGTTGTACCTGCTTCCCTTAGCATCAATTGCATAGGGACTAAATGCACCGGAAAAGTTAATGTTGATGTTGTTGAAAAGATTGGTGCGGCCGCTAACGGAGATATCCGACCAGTTCAGAGAGTCGGCCAGCATGTTATAGGAGGTATTGATGCTGAACCCTTCCAGAATTTTTACCTTTTTAACCGGGTTAGCAGTATCCTTTGGCGAGAGCACCTTCATTTCGACCATGTTACCTAAAGAAAAGTTCACGACCCCCGATTTTCCACCTCCCGGCCCACCGTAAATTCCCCTTTCAAAAATGGAGTACTGTGCCATCCTTCCGGTTGAATCCACCTGAACAGACTTGTAGAATCCAAAACTCTCCTTGGCAAAGTCGGGACGGTAGCTCAGCGAAATACCGGGTGTAATCACATGCCTGATTGCCTGCACCTTTGATTTCTTTCCGAACTGGAATGTCCCATAAATCTTTGTACTCATGGACACGGCGGTGCTGTACTGGTATCCCCGCTTGAAGCCTTTTATGGTATCAACCACAACTACCTGTGAATCGGGATCCCAGTGCTTGTTGATTGTTTGCAAGTACCAGAACTCGTTGTAGCTAGCACTTGGGCTAATGGTTATAAACTTTAGCAGGTTAAATGAGGTTGAAATAGGTATATCGTGCCTCACGCCGTTTTGCATGCTGTCAACCACCGAGCTTTTAAACAGGTTATCCTCCTTCACCTGCACCCTGTTTTCAAGGTTTGTGTTAAGGCTCAACCCAATCTTTTCGTACCACGAGGGTTTCCCAACGCTCAATTTACGCTTGAATGGGTAAATACGGCTCATGTTGAGCGAAACTTTCGGAAAACCTAGATCAACAGACTTGTCTATGCTATTTTGCGAATGGTTAAGCGAAGCCGACATGCTGAAGGGTGAACCCGGCCAGATTCTTGAGTACGAAATGCTGGAGTTGAAAGTGTTTGCCAGGGCATTATTTATGTTTCGGGCATTGTACCGGTTATGGTTGGATGAGCCAAAGTTGACGTTGGCCTGAAAGGTGGAGTTGGGGTTTGCCTTAGCATCCTGTGTATGGTTCCACCTTATCCAGTAGGTGTTATCCTTACTATAGTCCGGCAAGCCACGTTCACTGGTTACATATGATGATGCTTCTAGGCTTATAGTGCCGGAAAACCGGTAGCGAACCTTGTAGGTGGTTTGGCTGCGTAACCCCCATGAGCCCTTTGAGTAGTAATCGCCCGTAAGCTTCTCGTCCATGTAGTCGCCCATGCCAAAGTAAACACCCCCACCCCTCAGGAAAATTCCCCTGATATTTTCCTCGCCATACTCTGGGAGAATTACCCCTGCTTGCCGTTTTCGGGTGTTGGGAAAGAACCCAAAGGGAATGCCAATTGGTAGCGGTACATCCTCGATAACCAGGTATGCAGGCCCGGCAATAATTTTTTTATCGGGAATCATTTTTCCCTTGGTTATGGCTATGTAAAAATGTGGATGATCCAAATCACAGGTGGTGTACTTACCATCCTGCAGGTTTACTACCTGGTCTTCAAGCATCTTGGTTACCTTGCTGTGCATGAAACCACCAGACTGCTCGGTAACCACGCCAGTAATCTTAGCCCGCTTAGTATCGAAGTTATAGTGTATTTCATCCATCTCGTAGGTTTGGCCACCCTCTTTAAACACCGGACGACCAACCACTTTCCCCGTGCTATCGGGCAAACCGCAGGCGTAAACCTGCTTGGTTGCCATGTTAAACTCGATGTACTTTGCCTTTAGCTCCAGATTTTGGTAGGTTACCACAGCGTTGCCATAGAGGTAGGCCGTTTGCCCGTCAATAGAGTAAGTAATAGAATCCTCAGCATTACTTATCACAGGGTCTTCCAGCACGCTTTTGCCAGCTGCAGGTTTAATTGTATCGGTAGCGGGCACCGTATCCTGAAGTGGCACCTGCAATACAAAATTGGGCGAAAAAGGTATGGCCTGCCTAGCAAACCCTAATGAGCTATATAAAACAATAAAAAGCGTTGTTACCCTGAATTTCAATTTTAGTCGTATTTTTGTAACAAAATTGAGCTCAAAACTACTAAAAAATTTTTAGGGAATAATGGAGGGGCTGCGCTTAAAACATTTTTTACCAATACCCTTGCTGGTGGTTCTATCCCTCTTGCTGGCGGTTGGAGAAAAAGCTTTGAGCCAAACCAGCAGCTCCTATCAGCTCACCAGGGTGGTAGTTGATGCGGGGCATGGAGGTAAGGACCCAGGAACAGTTGGGCGGGTAAGCAAGGAAAAGGACATTGCCCTTAGCATTGCTCTAAAGGTAGGAAGCTACATTGAAAAGAACTTCCCTGAGGTGAAGGTAATCTACACCAGAAACGACGACACCTTTATACCGTTAGACGAGAGGAGTAGAATTGCCAATGAAGCAAAAGCCGACCTCTTTATCTCCATTCATTGTAATTCCGCCCCAAACAGAACTTCTTTTGGCACCGAAACATACGTGATGGGGTTGCACCGATCGGCCGACAACCTGGACGTTGCCATGCGTGAAAACGCTGTAATTTCGTATGAAGATGACTACTCGACAAGGTATGAGGGTTACGACCCAAGTTCTTCCGAGTCGTACATAATCTTCTCCATGCTTCAGAATGCCTTTCTTGATCAAAGCCTCTCGCTTGCCAACCTGATTCAAACTGACTTTAGAGACAGGGCTAGCCGAAAGGACAGAGGGGTAAAGCAGGCCGGGTTCCTTGTGCTATGGAAAACCTCTATGCCAAGCGTCCTGGTTGAAGTGGGTTACCTCAGCAACGCCAGCGAAGAGAAGTACCTGAATAGCCAGGAGGGTCAGGACTACATTGCCTCCTCAATTTACCGAGCCTTTAAGGAATACAAGAAAAACGTGGATAGCTACAGCAACCAGCTGGCACAAATACAGCTCACTAAGCCAGCCGACAGCAGCGTTGAACAGAAAGGCAACACCCAGGTTCAACCCCCATCCAGCACAAGCCAAAGCCATGATTTCCCAATTTTTAAGGTGCAACTAATGGCCTCAAACAAGCCAATCCCCCTCGATTCACCTAATTTTCAGAATATTAAAACAGTTGAAGAGCTTATCATAAACGATTCCTATAAGTACTGCGTAGGCAGCCTGAGCTCCTACGACGAAGCCCTTAAACTCTGTAGGGAAGTGCGTAAGCAATTTCCCGATGCATTTGTAATTGCCACAAAAAATGGAGTTCCTGTAGCGCTACAGCAAGCCATTAAGGATAACAAAACCAAAAATTGATAGGTGGAAATTTTACTTACCCTTATTCAGGTATAAACTGACTACACGTACAGAACCAGCTAACACTAATCACCATTACAAACAATAGCAATAAATATTTTAAATAGCCGCGGGCAACGTGAAGAGAAAATTACCCCAGATTGATGTGGTTGTGTATCTTTGCCATCTGCCAGCTAGTTAAATGTTAATACTACTTTAGAAATGAAAATAAAACTTACCAAAGAAGCAAAAATAGGGATATTCATGGTGGCCTGCTTGTTTGCCATGTTTTGGGGTATCAACTTTTTAAAGGGGAAAAACGTGTTCAGCTCCAACAATACATACTATGTAGTTTTTACATCGGTTGATGGGCTAAAACCCACCAATGATGTTCTCATCAACGGGTTTAAGGTTGGCCTGATAGAAGAAATTGAGTTCAACGACATCAAATCGGGGAAGTTTAAGGTTAACCTTTTGATTAGCAAGAAGTACAAGTTGCCTCGAAACACCATTGCCAAGCTAATCAGCGCCGATTTAATGGGCGGTAAGGCTATTAAGCTGGAAATTTCGTCCGACACGGCCTACTACCAACCCGGCGATACCCTACCTGGAGTCATTGAGGTAGGCCTGATTGACCAGCTGGGCCACCAGATGACCCCAGTTAAAGAAAAAGCTGAGCAGCTCATGGTTCAGCTGAACAATACGCTGCTGGTAGTTGAAAAAGTTTTCAACGAGGAGAATCGCGACCAGCTATCACAGGGTATAGCTAACCTGAATGCCAGCCTCAACAACATTAGCCAGATAAGCGCGGCACTCGACACCATGCTGAACTCCCCTAAGGGCTCGCTCAAAACCACCTTTAGCAACATCGAATCGGTTAGCAGTAACCTCAAGAAAAGCAACAAGGAGCTTACCAACATTATTCAAAACGTGTCGTCGGTGAGCGACTCATTGGCCGACATCAACCTGGCACAAACCTTCACAAAGCTGGAAACCACCCTGAATGACATCCAGGCTATAATAGCTAAAGTAAACTCCGGAGAGGGCACCCTTGGCAACCTTGTCAGCAACGACAGCCTTTACACCAACCTGCAAAAGGTAACTTTGAGCCTCGACCTGCTTATTAACGACATCAAGAACAACCCCAAAAGGTATGTTAGCTTCTCATTAATCGATCTAAACAGGTCGCAATCCTCCGGCGAGAAGGTTAAAGAATAGCCTGAAACGTAAACATCTTAATATCTGCATGTTAACCCCAACATGCACAGGGTTGAATAGTTACAGTGCAGCTGGGTAAACAACAAGCTTAATATTGTATTAACAAATAGTTAACATTCAAATTTTTACGTTATCAACATGATATCTAATTGTTAATTAGCTAATTAAAAAATTTTTACGAATGAAAAAAAATTATTACCATGATAGCTAACCTGTTGTAATGTTAAAGGGAAATTCAAGCCCTAACCACCTTTTTTTTTAAAAAAATTCAATACAATTTTGTTGAGGAAATAGAAAAGAGTAAAAAAAAATCATAAGGTTTTTTAGCTATGGTAATGAATGTTTTAGATTTTAAAGAGGTATGGCAGAACTGCCTGAATATTATAAGAGACAACGTTCCTCCGATAAGCTTCAAAACATGGTTTGAGCCAATAGTTCCAGTAAGGCTGGAGCAGAATGTGCTCACCATACAGGTTCCCAGCCCATTCTTTTATGAGTATTTGGAAGAGCAGTACATAGACATTCTCCGGAAAACACTGAGAAAAGAGTTGGGATCGGATGCAAAATTGGAGTACAGCGTAGTGATGGAGCATGGCGGGTACAACAACGGCACCCCCTATACGGTAAAGTTCCCCACTCAGAATAAAACCGAAATTAAGAATAAACCGGTATCCATACAGAACCTACAAGAACCGCCAATAAAAAATCCTTTTATAATCCCCGGTATAAAAAAACTCCATGTTGACCCCCAGCTCAACCAGGAATACACCTTTGCAAATTTCCTTGAAGGAGATTGTAACCGGCTGGCACGTTCGGCCGGTATGGCAATTTCCCAAAAACCAGGCAATAACCCCTTCAACCCTTTTTTCATATACGGCAACTCGGGACTGGGTAAAACCCACCTGGCACAGGCTATTGGCATTGAAGTAAAGCAAAAGTTTCCAGAGAAAACCGTCCTTTACGTTAACGCAGCTAAATTTCAAACCCAATTTGTAGATGCCCACATAAAAAATAACAACATTAACGACTTTATCCACTTTTACCAGAGTATTGACGTGCTCATTCTGGACGATGTGCATGAATTTGCCGGAAAGGAAAAAACCCAGGATGCCTTTTTCCACATCTTCAACCACCTGCACCAGACCGGTAAGCAGCTAGTACTCACCTCCGACCAACCCCCCGCTGAGCTACAGGGGCTTGAGCAGCGCCTGCTCTCCCGTTTTAAATGGGGACTCTCGGCCGACCTACAAACACCCGACTTCGCTACCCGTGTAGCAATCCTTAAGCGTAAGGTTTATAACGACGGCATTGTTATCCCTGAAGAGGTAATTGAATACATAGCCTCCAATATTACCCAGAACATCCGCGAGCTGGAGGGAGCGCTCATCTCCATGCTTGCACAGTCAACCCTCAACGGCAGGGAAATTACCATTGAGCTGGCATCAGAAATGATAGAAAAACTGGTTAAAAACCCTGCCAGAAAGGATTTGTCCATAGACTACATACAAAAGGTTGTGTGCGAGTACTTTGGTTTACCAGTAGATGTGCTCCAGGCAAAAACCCGAAAACGAGAAATTGTGCAGGCTCGCCAGATTGCCATGTTTTTTTCCAAAAACCTCACCAAATCCTCCCTCTCAACAATAGGTGCAGTGATCGGCAGTAAAGATCATGCAACAGTTCTCCATGCCTGCAAAACAATTAACAACCTAATGGAGACCGACAAAAGATTCAAAGCCCAGATTGAGGATATTGAGAAACGCATAAAGTATAGCAACCAGTAAAGAAACAACCTAACAAGCAGCCCTATACTACATCGGCTTGATTAAAATTCACCCAGCTGCATTTTAATCCAAATAAGGCTATCTTTGTAAATTGTTGTAGGGTTTACCAGCCGGGAGAAAAGCTTAAGTTAATTTTAAAGCTGATTTCAGCTTGCCATGAAAGCATTAAAAAGGGTTGCTCTACCTGTAATTGTAGGATTTCTGGCTGTGTTGGGCACTGCAGCTGCTCCATTGGCTACCGATAGTTTAGCCCGAATTTTAAACCAGGCCGGACAAGATACTGCTTCATTGAATGCCGTTTTTAAGAAGCTGATTTCCGTTGATTTGCCAAACCCTACTCAAACCGATTCCCTCTTAAACGAATTACTTAGCAGGTTTAAGAAGCTTAACTACAACGATGGCGTAAACCGGGTGCTATCTTTCAGGGGAGATCTATACTACCAGCAGGGTAACTTTCAGCAGGCACTTGAAGTTGAAAAAGAGCTGGCCAGCAAGTACGGTGGGTCAAAGACTAACATGCTGCCGCTGGCCAACGCCTACAAGATGATTGCCGGGTGTTTTTTTAACATGGGTATTCACGATAGCGCCGTTGTGTATGCCGAGAAATCTATTTCACTTTTCAAAAATCTGAACGATAGCCAAAATGTTGCACGAAGCCTCAATCTTCTTGGAGGTATTTACTGGAACATGGGAAACCTCACCAAAGCTTCCGAAAAACTATACGAATCGCTTCGGCTGCGCGAACAACTCAACGACTCGCTGGGTATGGCTAATGCATACAACAACATTGGCCTAATCTACGACTCACAAGGGAAGCTCACCGAGGCAATGAAAATGTATGAGAGTGCTTTGGAAATTTACAATAAACTCAATAACAGCAAGGGTATTGGTAGGGTATGCAACAACATGGCCATCATCCTAAAAAACCAGAAAAAATTTAGCGAGAGCCTTGAGATGTTCCTAAAATCCCTTGAGGTGGATAAAAAGTTGAACAACATTGACGACCAGGGCAAAACCCTCAACAATATAGGTCAGCTTTACATTGAAATGGGCAACATTCAGGCGGCAATTGGATACTACCAGCAAGCCAGGCAGCTATTCCTTAGGAGCGGAAATGAAAACGGGTTGGCTGCAACGCTCCTAAACATGGGGAAAGCTTCCTATGATCAGAAAAATTACGCTGAATCACGAACCTACTACCTGCAAAGCCTGGAAGTTGCCAAACGAATAAATTCAACCGAATGGATTAGAGACTCCTATCATGGGCTTTACCTGCTTGCCAAGCAAGCTGGACGTGCATCGGAAGCCCTTACTTTATTTGAACGTTACAAATCGCTTGATGACTCCCTGCGCGGGCTGGAAAATATGAATAAGATAGACCAACTCCGAGTTGAATTTGAAACTGAGAAGAAAGAACGTGAAATTACCTTGCTAACCAAGGATAATGAGCTTAAAACTGAAAAGCTAAACCGCCAGAAAACATACAACCTCCTTTTACTCACCATCACAATTGCCGTAGTAGCTTTTCTTGGGCTAACCGCTTTAGCCATAAAACGTTTAAGAGCCGATAAAAAAATATTAGTAGATAAAAACCAGGAAATACAAGCTCAGAAGGAGGAAATAGAATCTCAACGCGACCTGCTTGAGGTTACCAACACAGAGCTAAACCAGCAGAAGGAAGAGCTACAAGCCCAAACCGACCAAATAGAGAGGCAAAACTACATCATAGCATCGGCAAACCAAAGGATGACAGAAGGTTTGGAGTACGCCTCGCTAATACAGAAATCCCTATCCTCTGACATTAATTCGTTTGGTAAGCATTTCAGTGGATACTCCCTGCTCTACATGCCCAAGGACATTGTAAGCGGAGACTTTTTCTGGGTGTGGGATGAAAACCGTGATGATAATTTTACTTTTGCCATTGCCGATTGCACCGGACATGGTGTAGCCGGTGCCTTCATGAGCCTGATGGCTATAAATCTGCTTAGGGATGCCGTTGGGGTGAACAACATTACGGAGCCACAGAAAATCTCTACCTTCCTTTACAACGAGCTAATCAGAAAAAAAGCCTCTATTTTTGACTCCAACCTGATCATCGGACTCGACTTTATTGTTTGCAGCTACTCCCCTAAAAGCCAAGTACTCTGCTACTCAGGAAATCACCTTAACTTCTACCTGGTGCGAGAGGGGGAGGTTAACAAGCTAAAGGTTGAGAGAAATATTGACAGACAATCGGCCACCCTGATTTTTGCCCAGTCATCCATTAAGCTCAAAAAGAATGACAGGCTTTACTTCACTACCGATGGCTTTGCCGACCAGATTAGCGAAACCAAAAGGAAAAAAATTGGAAATTCCGATTTCCAGAATCTTCTACTCTCAGTAGGTAACTATCCCATAAAACAGCATTCTGAGTTACTCGCTGAGTACTTCTCAAAATGGAAGGGTACCTACGAACAGGTTGACGACGTATTAGTTCTGGGGTTAGAGGTTTAAACCTCAAAGCGGGCTGGATTACGAACGATAAACCAGGGATTTATCAGCTCTTCTTTATTGTAGGACATTCTATCTCCCGAATCGAACGAAATTACTTGAAACCCAGCACCCTCAACTATAGCCTGACCAGCAGCAGTATCCCACTCAGAGGAAAGCGATAAACGCGGATAAATATCGGCTATCCCTTCGGCTACCATACACATTTTAAGAGAAGACCCACACGAAATACGGGTAATGCCACCGTACTTTTTATCGAGGTTCGAAATGAATTCCAGCGTTTCGGGCGAGTTGTGCGACCGGCTTTCAACCACAACAATACCGCTATGATTTTGGCTTAGTGGTAGGCGCTTGGCCCCGGAGCACACATCAGAGTAGGTTAAATTCACCTCCATTGTTGGCTTGATACCTGTAACCTTAAACGAACCCTCGGGGTGAATGGAATAGTAAAGGCACTCGGTAACAGGAACATAGATAACGCCCAGGATAGGAAACCCCTCATACATTAAGGCAATATTTACAGTAAACTCTCCGTTGCGCTTGATAAACTCCTTTGTTCCATCCAGAGGATCTACAATCCAAAAGTACTCCCAACCCTTTCGCTCCACATAGTGAATGCTTCTACCCTCCTCGCTAAGAACCGGTATTAAAGTTTTGTACAACGTATTCTTTATTTCTTCGTGAGCCACCCTGTCGGCCAAGGTGAGGGGTGTTCTATCAGACTTGAGGTTAACCTGGAAATCATCGGAGTTATAAACCTCCATGATTTTTGAACCTGCTCTTACGCTGGTATTTATAGCCGTAACCAGCAGGTTTATGATCTCTGGCTGTTCAATCATGACCTAGTTGCTTGCTGCAAAGGTAGCTCACTTTCCTTGAATAATAAAAAATATACCCTTCCCCACCAACCCCATTTAACATTTTTATTCATTAAAAAATAAGCATAAAGAAACTTCCTTCCACCGCTTACCAATTCATGTTTTACAATATGTTTGCTAAGGTTCCTCAAAATTGGAAAAATTGTTATGTTTACCCAAAATTTTAAGACATAACAATACCTAACTTTTAACCCATATCACCATGTTAAGCTCGCTTGAACCCAACAACCTTTGGAAATTCTTTGAGGAAATCTGTAAAATTCCCCGCCCATCAAAAAAGGAAAAGCTGGTCATTGCCTACCTGCAAAATTTTGCCAGGGAGCATGGCCTTAAAGTAAGAACCGACCATGCCGGAAACGTGCTAGTAGAAAAACCTGCCTATCCCGGATTTGAAAAACTCAAGCCCGTAGTGCTGCAGTGCCACATGGACATGGTTTGCGAAAAAAATAGCGATGTGGCGCATAACTTTCAAACCGACCCAATTGTGCCAGGCATTGACGGAGAATGGGTTAAGGCCAATGGAACCACCTTGGGCGCCGACGACGGAATAGGGATAGCCGCCCAGCTTGCCATACTGGAATCAACCGAAATTAAGCATGGACCGCTGGAATGCCTTTTTACTGTTGACGAGGAAACAGGTTTGACAGGAGCCAACGAGCTCGAAAAGAATTTTTTTAGCGGTAAAATTCTGATTAACCTCGACTCGGAGGATGAGGGAGAACTATTTATTGGGTGTGCCGGTGGAGTTGATACTCTGGCTACCTTTGCCTACGACACTGAAAAAGTACCCACCAACTCTACCGCTTTCAGGCTAACCGTGAAGGGGCTAAAGGGAGGGCATTCAGGTGACGACATTGACAAGGGCTTGGGCAACTCTATTAAGATTATCAACCGTTTTCTCTGGCGGGGGGTTAACAGCTACGACCTACGGCTATCCATGCTAGATGGTGGAAACCTTAGAAATGCCATTCCCCGTGAGGCCTATGCAATTTTTACCATACACGAGGAGGATAGGGCTGCCCTACGAAAAGAATTTACACTCATCAAAAATGACATTCTAGCCGAGCTCCATGATGTTGAACCCGATTTATCCATAACCTTTGAAAACGCCGACCTACCTCCCTATGTGGTTGATGAGCCCACCCAATACGACCTGCTAAACGCGCTGTATGCCTGCCCACATGGGGTTATTTCGATGAGTAGGCAGCTTAAAGGGTTGGTTGAAACATCTACCAACCTGGCTTCGGTGAAATTTATACAGGACAACCAGATACTTGTAACCACCAGCCAGCGCAGCTCAGTGGAGTCGGCCAAAAAGGATATTTCCAACATGGTTGAAAGTGTTTTCCGGCTGGCCAATGCCCGAATTCAGCATTCCGATGGCTACCCAGGATGGACTCCCAACACCAACTCTGAAATACTGGGCATTACCCGCAACTCGTACATCAGGCTTTTTGGAGTAGAACCGGTTGTAAGGGCAATCCATGCCGGTCTGGAATGCGGCTTATTTCTTGAGAAATATCCCGAGCTGGATATGATTTCGTTTGGCCCAACCATTAAAGCGGCACACTCTCCCTACGAAAGGCTTAACATTCCTTCAACCATGAAGTTCTGGAAGCTTCTGCTGGATGTGCTTCAAAATATCCCGAGTATTTAGGTAGCCTACCCGCTATGTAACTCGGTACTTCAACGGGAACTACTCGGGAAGCTCATCAAAATACTCTATTGTTGCATAGCAAATAGGGCAATGCCAACTTTCAGGCAGCTCTTCAAAAGGAGTTCCGGCGGGTATGCCCGAGGCAGGGTCGCCTTCGTCCGGATTATAGATGTACCCGCAAATTCTACATTTATACATCAACGCAGGGTATTTATGAATTAAAGTTGTGTGGCAAATACAGTAAACCCCTAATCCTTACTGAAATAAGCTTGCATACCAGCATTCAAAATTTTCTGAAAGGAGTTTTCATTAACACGTTAAATGGAGGCCATACCTAAACAATTTCGACCATTTTAAACGGAACCTTAACTAGAGCTTGAAAATCGCGGCCAAGATTCCTAATGGTATCGTCGTCCTCCTCATAGTACCAGTTGACCAAAACGCTATGGCCTTTTAAATAGGCGTCATCGAGCATCTTGATAAGGTTAAAAATGAAGCGATTCGAGCCGCTGTTTATGTACTCCATTCTCAGGTTAAGCCTGGTAAGTGGTTCGGGATTTTTCAGGTACTCCTCCAGCCACCCAATCACCGGTTGAAAAAATTCAACGGCATCTTCTGGTATAGACCTTCCCGAAACCTGTAGCATGCCAGGCTTAAAATCAATCTGAGGGGTTTTGGATGTACCCTTAATATAAAGGCTGCTTAATTCGGCCATGGCAGTTTAGCATTTATATGTTGAGGTAAATTTAGCTAAAAATATGCCCACTTTAAAAATTTTTGGTAAAAAAACGTCATCGGATTAACCCATCATCCGGCATAATCGCCAACATTATACAGAGTGAACAGTTTTCAGGGAAAAGCTGTCTTTCCTAAACCTAAGGTAACGAAAACATAATAGTGATGAAGCCAGGTAATGCATACTATCTGGCTTCATCAAGAATAGACAAAAGAATTTGCCCACAACTAAAGGGCTACTTGAGGTTTAACTTGCGGGCAATATCATCGGGAATGGCATTTTTATGAACCATAATATCGGTAGTTTTAAGCAGCACAAAGGGTTTAGAAGCATAGAAAAAACCGTTATACTTACCCTCTGATCCCCAACTATTCTTCACCTTGTAAAAGATGTTGCCGTTCTGGTCCTTAGCCTTGCCCATAATCAGCATACCATGATCATCGGTTGTTTGATAGTTATCAAAGGCCTGCTGACGCAGCTCCTGGGTAATAACCATCTCCTTTAGAGGTTTCTCAAAGGAGTAAACCTTAGCCTCCTTTTCCTTTTGGGAGAGTTGAACCCAATGATCCTTATCGGAACCCGCATTTTCAGCGCTGTTTATATCGGGAACCACTGCCACGCCATTACGCCAGCTAAAACCCTTTTCGCTCACGTCGCTACCCCATGCAATGGTGTAACCATTATCAATTGCGTTATCTAACACCCTTTCAAATTCGTTAATGGGCAAATTATAAACCTCGCCATGAATCCAGTTGTCAGGAATTTCCAGAACAAACTTGCTGTAGAACGGGTGGTGCGTGTACGAACCAATACATACGTAGTCATCGAGGTTAATCCCAAGCGATTGTGCAAAAGTAATGGGTGTGTAAGTTTTCCCATTGTAGGTAAACGATGCGGGAACCTGCCCAAGGTAGCCATCAACTATGCCAATGAATGCGGGTTTCCAACCGGTGGAAAGTTTTTTGTTGGGATTCTTAACTATCTCATCAACAAAAGAACGGGTAACCGCATCAAGCTCACCATGAACATGGTTATCCTCTCCGTAGTTCAAGCCAGGATAAACCTCCATGGGAACAATACCATACTTTTTTACCATCTCAACCACGTCGAAAAACGAACCTCCAGGTCCGAAATTATTGGTGCCGTTGAACCTGACAAAGCGATCAGCCTTTTCAACGTAAGCATTTCTCACTACAAACATGGGCGAAAGGTTAACTTCGGGTTTACCCATGCGAAGTAGCTCCGATTCCAGAAAGGCAACACCTGAAAAGCTCCAGCAGGTACTTGAGCGATTCTGGTTCTTAACCGGTGTAACCTTAAGCTCCTTAATTGGGGTAAAAACGTAACTTTCCGATTCCTTTTGTGGCTCCTGGCCAAAAAGCAGCTGGCTAAAAAGGGCCGTTACAATAAAACACGCTGCAAATACAGATCTTTTCATAGTTTCATACAGTTTAATGTTCATGTTAAACATTGCTTAGCTAGTTTAATAGATTCCGGATTTAAAAAAAAGTTTAAAAGTAGCCAGACAGTAAATTACTAACACGTTTAAATAAGAAACATAACCTCCTTAAAGGCATATACCCTCAACTCACCCGTAGGAAGCTGCAAGACCAGCTCCCCCGTAGGCTTTACACCAGCAATTTTAGCCTTAAAGTTACCATTTTTGTCGCAGTACCCATGGTACAAATCTCGCCGGTAAAGCTTCTTTAAGTAGTATTCGTCCAGCTGGAAACGGCTCTGCTCATCGGAAAGCAATTCGTACCGCCGGGCAAAACATTCCAGAAATTCTGCGAGCGAGGAGTGCAGATCGAACTCCATCCCGGTAGCTAACCTTAGCGAGGTTGGGTTGGGAATATCGTCCGGGAAGGTTTGCTGGTTCAGGTTTATTCCAATGCCAACCACCGATGTGCCTAGCATTGCCGAGCTAAAGCTGTTCTCGATCAGAATGCCGGCTACCTTCGAATCGCCAATGTAGATGTCGTTAGGCCACTTAATGGTAACGTCATCGCCCGAAACGTAAGCACTCACCCAGTCGCACACGGAAGCAGCAGCAACTTTTGACAGGTAGAATTGCTCATCAACCCTGAGATGCCCTGGCCTAAGCAGTATGCTAAATGTCAGGTTTCTGCCAGCTTCGCTCTCCCACGAGTTGCCGCGTTGCCCTCGGCCCATTTCCTGAAACATGGCGGCAATAACCAGCCCTTCAGCAGCACCCTCCTCGCAACGTTGAGCACAAATACTATTGGAAGAGGTTAAGCTGTTATGCCACTCAACTGTAAAATCAATCCTTTTCAAGTTTTTCCTGCTTTAAATCCAACTCCTAAACCTACAATATTTTTCATTTGGGTAGATTCCAACTACATAAATTCAACGACAGCTGCTTCAGGGTAACATCCATTCTATACAGCAAAGGTTTGATTAGCTTGCACAAGTGCACATCCCCGTGTTGGCAAATTCCCCGGCCAATAGTTGAAAAAATTAAAAAGTTATCACTACATGCCATTCCCTCCAGGTTTTGGTCACCCACAGGTTGATACTGCTGGTTTCAACTTTTTTGCCTACCTTTAAAGCCAGCTGTTGCACCAATTTAGCTCCGTATAAATCATATAATATGGCTTCACCTAAAATTTTCCCCTTTACCATCTTGAAATTCTTTACGAAACGGCTACGTGTTTTACATCAATCCATATAAGCGATGAAGTAAAAATTCTCAACTAACGAAGTTCAGCTAAATCAATTTTTAATCACCTGATATTTAACACTAATAATAACTTGAAGCAATGAAAAAACTACTTGCCCTATTTTTTTTAGTCTCCTTGATAGTGGGAAATGCCTACACCCAGGAACTCCCGGAGAAAAACCTAAAGATACAGGTTGAGGAGGTTACGGTATTCATAGATGGCGCCCAGCTAACAGGAAAGGCCACTACCGAACTTTCAAAGGGTAAAAGCTTGCTGAAATTTACGAATCTTTCACCCTATATTGATGCAAAAAGCATTCGGGTAAAGGCTAGCAATAGTGTAAGCGTGCTGGCGGTTAACCACCAACAAAATTTTGTAGATAGGCTGCAGAAGCCAAAGAAGCTAACCGACCTGGAAGCTACCCTTCGGACAGTAGCAGAGGGATTGAAACTTGAAAACATCAACCTGGAAATTAACTCCGAAGAGCTGAAGTTCATGCAGGATAACAGGATAATTGGCGGCAAAAATCAGGAAACCAGCGTAGCTAACTTTAGAGAAACATCCTCATTCTACGGCACTAAAATTTCAGCTCTGAAGTTGAAGGAACTCGAAATTAACAAGAAGATAGAAGAGCTGAATAAAAAGCAAAATGAACTTCAAAACCAGCTGAACACCCTCACCAGCCAGAAACAGTATCCTAGTGGTGAAGTGATGGTTAACGTTGAAGCGTCAAATGATGTAACGGCTACTTTTGAGGTAACCTTCATGGTTGGAAATGCAGGTTGGTTTCCCTCTTACGATATCAGGGCTTTAAGCATAGACCAACCAGTCGTATTGGTTTATAAGGCAAACATAAAGCAAGATTCAAAAACCGATTGGAAAAATGTGAAGTTGAAGCTATCAACTTCCGAGCCAAATGTTTCAGGAGTACCCCCTACGCTAAAGACTTACTTCTTAAACTACAACACCCTACCGCCAACCTATAGCCAGCAACTTGGAAGGGTTACGGGAAGGGTAATGGATTCTGAACGAAACCCCCTACCGGGAGTAAGTGTAACCGTAACAGGAACAACAATTAGCACCGTAACTGCAGCTGACGGAAGCTACTCCATTACCCTGCCGGCAAGCGCAAGCTACCTGACCTTTTCCTTCGTTGGCTACCAATCGCAAACACTTCCGGTTAACCCTATCATGAATGTGGTGTTGAGCGAGAATAATATGATGCTTGATGAGGTGGTAGTAACCGCTTACGGAATAACCGCCGAAAAGCGAAAGCTTGCTGCTCCCAGCTCAAAATCAGCCGATGAAGCAACCTATATGGATGAAACTGGCGGAGTGGTTGGCCAACAGGGAATTGCTCAAAAACCTACTGCCGTTGATTTTGAAATTCGTGAACCCTACACGGTAGACTCGGACAACAAAAACCATACGGTTGAAATGGTTACCTATAGCCTGCCCGCCATGTACGAGTACTACAGCGTTCCCAAAATTGACAGGAGTGCATTCCTTTTGGCCAGAATAACCGACTGGGAAAAGTATAGCCTGCTCGATGGTGAGGCCAACATATTTTTTGAGAATACTTTTGTTGGCGCTACTGTTCTCGATATCTCCAGGGCAACAGACACCCTTCAGGTATCACTTGGTAGGGATAAGGGCATTAGCATTAACCGCGAAAAAATTAAAGACTACACCACCCGCCAGCTGGTAGGCACCAAAAAGGAGGAAACACGAACATGGCGCACTACCGTTAAAAATAATAAGCTTCAGAAAATAAGCATAACTGTGATGGACCAGGTTCCGGTATCAACCTCTGAGGAGATTGAAGTAAATATTCTGGAAACCTCGGGAGGCAAGGTAAATACAGAAAATGGAGAGGTTACCTGGGAGTTGACGCTGGAACCGGGAGCAGAAAAGAAACTCGACCTGAAGTATTCCGTAAAGTATCCGAAAAACAAGGTTCTGGTTATTGAGTAGGTTCTGTTCATACCTTTAAGTTGTTGCTAAGAAAAACCCCTTCTCATCACGACGGGGTTTTTCTTTTTAGCTGCAAGAATCTTTTACAGCTATCCTACTCCTCACTAATATCACCAGTAAGCTCCTTATAAATAAAAGCAGTTGCGCCAAGGGTGAAGGGCACATAAAGTATGGCATAGATAATGGCTAACGGTCTCCAAATCCAGGCAAAGATGAACATGGGGAGGATGAGTACGAGCTGAACCCAGAAAATTGTCCACTTGTTCCCGTAGGTAGCCTTGTTGCTAAGCCGTAAGGCCTCCGAAGCGCCCTTTCCCTTGTCAACTACCAGAAGAGCGCCAAAGCTGTAAGCAATTGACATCACAATGGCAGGGAAAAACATGAAAAGCATTGCCGAAAAAATTATAATGCCTGCAAGCCCCTCCACCAGGAAGAATTCACCCATGTACCTAAAATACCTTTTATTAAATATTTCGAGGGGTGAAATGACTGCACCCTTGCTCAGTGCTGCGGGAAGGGTGATAATGGCAATGGTTGTCCCAACGTTTATGTAGGGAATCCAAACGGTAAGCAACCAGAGCACCACGCAGCCGATTAGCGAAAGAAAGTTCTTTAGCCCCGTGCTAACACCGTTGGATAGCACATCCTTGAATACAAGTTTCTTGTCCATAGTTGTTTGGTTTTAGTTTGAAATAACCAAATAAATTTACAATCAACTTGTTAAATAAACAATACTACCTGAATACAAAATTTGTTAATCAAATAGGAATGCATTAACAACTCGGGTTCTGCAATTGATTGCGTGAGCATGTAAAGGATATTATCCTACAATAGTGGATGTAGATTACCGTCGAAATAAACCGAAAAAAATATAGAATATTTGGGCAACCACCATTGCCATTATTTACAAATTAAAGTTGCCAGTAATCGATAGATTGCAGGCAACGCTACTTAACCAGACGGCACTTATAATCGGCGGTGAATTTACCCTTAGATATTGCACCCAGCTTTGATCTCAGCAGCTGCTTGCGGATAGGCGAAAGGCGATCGGTAAAGAGGATTCCCTCCAGGTGGTCGTACTCGTGCTGGACAATGCGAGCAGCAAAGCCTTCAAAAACTTCGTTGTGAGCGGTAAAATTTTCGTCCAGATAGCTAATCCGAACTTTCTCCTCACGCTCTACCTCTTCATGGATATTCGGAATGCTGAGGCATCCCTCGCTGTAAATCACCTTTTCTCCAAAACGTTCCTCAATGTATGGGTTGATAATCACCTTTCTAAAATCCTTTAGGGAGGGGTCATCTTTAGCTAGCGGAGTACCATCAATTACTATCAACCTTATAGATAGGCCAACTTGAGGTGCTGCCAGGCCAATTCCGTCGGACTGGCTCATGGTTTCAAACATATCGTCAATCAACCTTTTCAGGTTAGGGTAGTCAGGGTTTATGTCCTGAGCCACTTTTCTAAGAATTGACGAGCCGTAAACGTAAATAGGAAGAATCATAGCAAATAAATAAAGCTGTACATCATTTTTTAACAAGCCTATTTCAAAAAAGTTTAACCTAAGCCCTCCTAACGATTAAACGAAAGGCTTTCGAGATACGACTGAAGAATAATTGTTGCGCTAATGGTGTCAACCATAGCTTTGTTGCGGCGATCCATTTTTTTCATGCCCCCATCAATCATGGCCTGCTTTGCCATTTTAGAGGTAAAGCGCTCATCAATAAACTGAATAGGCATACCAGGAAAAGTCTTTCTAATCCCGCGCACAATTGGATCGATAAACTTCATAGCCTCAGATGAAGAGTTATCCATCTGTTTAGGGCTACCAACTACCAGAAGTTCAACACTTTCCTTACTAAAGTAATCGGCTAAAAAACCGAGTACCGTATGGGAGGGTATGGTAGTCAACCCGTTGGCAATTATCTTCAAAGGATCTGTTACCGCAATTCCCGTTCGTTTTTGCCCAATATCGAGTGCTAAAATTCGTCCCACTACTCTTTCCCCAATTTAATATATTTTTCCAGGCACCTCTCCAGGCCTGCTTTTAACCCGACATCTACAGCTAACAGTGTTCCATTGTCCAGCTCCAGGTTATCGCTTGCCCTATTGGCAATTCGTCTGATGTGGTCCACGTTAACCAGCTGCTTTGAATTAATTCGATAAAAATGACGGTCGCCTAGTATTTCTTCAAAGTAGCTTAGCTGGTTTTCAACCCTCATGGTGTTACCACCGGTAAAGGTTATTCGGGTCATTTTATCGTCGTCTTCCAGGAAGCACACGTCGTTTAGGTTGATATACTCGCATACCTGGTTGGCTGTAACAACCAGCTTTGATGGGATTACCGAGCGCAAATTTTCAAACAGGGCGTAGTACTTGTTGTGCCCGTCGAAGTTTGCATAGCGACGTTTAATTGCACGCTCAACGGCAGCTCTTAGCTCATCAACATCAATCGGTTTAAGGAGGTAATCTATAGCGCTGTACCGAAATGCCCTAATGGCATAGCGGTTGTAGGCTGTAATAAAAATTACCTCAAATTTTCTCGCTGCGCATCTTTCAAGAAAATCAAACCCATCGCCACCCGGCATTTCGATGTCCAGAAAAACCAGGTCGGGGCTTATCCTCTCCACCTTGTCAAGAGCCTCAGCAGCAGAACGCGCAATATCAACAATCTGAACATTGCTGATAAACTGCCCCACAAGCACTTCAAGGGTGCGAAACGATGCAATTTCGTCATCAACAATTAGGGCTTTAAGCATGAGGGCTTGCTTTTTGCAAAGTTAAAAAAAATTGGGCAACCACTAAGCAAAACAAACGCATGGAAGAGAAAACGAGAATCTGGTTTACCCACAGCTATGGAAGTGGCTAACATGCAGCTCACTTATTATAACATGCCGTTTGCAACAATGCTGCTCTTCAAAAAAAGACAGCAGCTACTGATGGGTCGCTAAACAACATCCAGGTTTTTAGGAATGGAAATACTTACCAATGTCCCACTGGCATTGCCCATGTCGTCGAAGAGGTCGATAAACTTTATGCTAAACTTTTCGCCGTAAAGGGTATTAAGCAATTCGATTCGCTGCTTGGTTATTTGAAATCCTCTTGAGGAGTATTCCTTACCAGTTTGCTCTTGAATTCGCTGGGCTTCGGTCCGGCCAACACCATCATCCCGGATGGTGCAAACAATCCTGCTGCCCTCATCAGCTATTTTCACCCACACATGTCCGCTCTTTTCCTTTTTAAGCATTATACCATGCCAAATTGCGTTTTCCACAAAAGGCTGAATCATCAGGGTGGGAATTTTATTGTTAAGTATCGACTCGTCGTCGTTGTAGTCAATGGAGTAGGTAAACTTACCTTCGAGCCGTAGGGCTTCCAAATCGAGGTAAAGCCTAAGGGCTTCTAGCTCATCTCTTAGCGAAACAGTTGGCGAAAGAGAGTTGTCGAGTGTTAAGCGCATGAGACGGGCAAATTTTGTAAGGTACTTGTGCGAGCTAACTGTATCCCTCTCGAGTATAAAGTACTGTATAGAGTTAAGGGTGTTGAAAATGAAATGGGGGTTCATTTGCTGTCGGAGCGATTGCTGCTTGTAGAGGTTGATGCTGTTGATAAGCTCGTTACGTCGCTTAATTTCGCTGATTCTCAGCGAGTAAACAGCATAAACCGTTCCGGCAAGGATCGTGGCGGCAAGAATTATGAACCAAAACCTCTCCCAGAAAGGCGGCCTTATAATCAGGTCAATGGATGCACTTCTTGAACTCCATATACCGTTAGAATTCTGAGCCTGAACCTGAAAGGTGTAGCTTCCGGGTTTCAAGTTGCTGAATATGCAGCTGGTGCTACGGGTAAATACCCATGTAGAGTCTAACCCCATTAAGCGGTACCGGTATAATATATTACCCATATTCCTATAGGCCAGCCCGATATAAGAGAAGTTAACAACATTACTTGAGTAGTTTATCTGAACTGCTCCATTTACAGGTGCTACAGGACGTCCATCAACAAAAACGCCTAATACTTCGATTTTTGGTGGGGTATGATTGAATCCCAAGTTACTATAGTTAAGAATAGCCAGCCCTTTGTTGGTCCCGATGTAAGCTATTCCGTCCATTACAAATACTGTGGTTACCTCGTTGCTGGGAAGACCATCCAGCACGGTAAGGTTCTGGATATTATAGGTGGTATCGTTAACAAGTGTAAGAATGGACAATCCCTGGCGGGTTGCAGCCCAAATCCTATTCCCTTCGGGAAAAAGGTAGTGTATGGAGTTGGAAACCAGACCATCGGCAGCAGATATTTGGGAAACCTTGCCATCTTTTCCATATATGACTATACCAGCACCGTTAGTTCCAATCCATAGCGATGAGTCGCGGTGTGAGAAGAACATGCTGTGGCCAATTTTTGCCAACAGCTGATTTTCTGACCCCATAAAGAGCAAGTTGCTGTCGGAATACCTCCAAAGACCATTTACTGTGTTGAACCACAGATCACCCTTGTAGTCCTCGGCCATGCTGAACACCATTCCGTTAAAGCCATCGCTCCTTGAATCGTAGGCAATTCTATTGTTCTCAATTTTATAAAACCCCTTGGCAGTAGCCAGCCAGTAGCCACCTCCCCTACTGCCAATTATCCGACGGGTATTCAGGTTAAAACTATCCGGAATAAGTTTTTTAAGCTTATTGTTTTCAAAGTAGGCTACGTGCCCAAATGCAGCTACCAGCACCCTGCCGGTTAGTGTATCACCATAGATATCTCTGACATAGGTTATCCCTATGTTATCTTTGCTGCTAAGCTTGTAGTGGGTGATTTGTCCGTTCTCAATCACATCAACAAATCCCATCTCAAACCCAACGTAGATTTTACCGTCCTTTGCATAAACAGCATTAGCCCGGTTGTCCGATAAGCCATTTTCCTTCGAGAAAACCGCAATCTGGTGGTCGGGAACATAAAAAACACCATCGTTAAGGGTGGAGAACCAGTAGGACCCCTCATCATCCCTGAGCACTGAGGTAACCTGATAGTCTTTAAGGAAGCATAGCCGTTCCGGCGATTCCAAATCGCAATTGGGAAACATGTAAACCCCTCCTTCAAAGGCAGATACCCACAGGTTGTTATCAGCGTCAATGCTAATCCATATTACCGATTGCGTAATGGAATGATTATGGCTTACAACCCTGCCATCCTTTATCCTAAAAATATTACCGTCGATGGTGATAAAAGCCGAGCCATCCTTTGCTTGCTGTGCATAGAAGTAAATCGGCTTAAACGGCTTAATGCCCAGCTCGCTTAAAGTAAACCTGTATGACTGCCTTCCATCAAAGTAGAATAGGCCATACTTCCGAGGTTCATGTGAATCGGAAACTAAAAATTTTCCCGACCCTACGCTTCTGACAACAACTTGGGCATCGGTGTTGCTATCGTCAATATGCTTGTAAATCCCCTCCTGGTCTATTGAAATGATTCCGAAGTCCTTTAGACCAAAAGAAACATTGTCCAAGCTGTCCACAAAAAATGACAGCTTAGAAGGGCCCCTGCTGTTGGGAAGATGCTCAACAATTTTGGAGTTGTACCTATAGCTCTTTATTTCTCCGTTTTCATAGTATGAGAGGGAACCTGAGAACGGTATAAACCATATTCTGTGCTTATAATCCTCGTAGATTTCAAAAACCGTATTATCAGGCAACCCCGATACCAAGTCGAAGTTCTCGAACTCATAGCCGTTAAAACGGCTAACGCCGTTGTTAGTCCCAAACCAGATATATCCTCGGGAATCCTGAAAAACATGGTAAACTTCGCTGGCGGCAAGGCCCTCATCAACTGTAATATGACGTGTTACAGGCTGGGACACGATTTGGCTATGCCCACCGCTTATGCCTATCAACATAAACCCTATGGCACTTCCTCCTGCTTTAAGATAGCGGGCAAAAGGAAAGTAGGGAATATGCAACTTTGCTAAATAATTTTTTATTTTAGACAACATGCCACAGGATTTTTATTGAGTAACTTTATAATCATCCCCGGTTGATATCTTTTTGCGAATCGCAAAAAATTCCTATCGGCTTATAAAAGTAAAAAAACATTGCATGAAAAAAAATTTGCCCATCTAAATATGGCAAATTTCATAATCACTTTTGCAAGTTATTTTAAACGTAAAAAGGCTTCCCTGCAATCAGGAAAGCCTTTTACAAATGGTCTATAAGAAAATGTAATCAGCTAAAATACCTTCTACACAATCAAATTAAGGCTTCTCAACAACGCCAGCAAGTTTTTTATAGGAGTTGTACCTCCACTTAGCATTCTCCTCGGCAGCTTTAAACAGCTCGTTGGCTTGATCGGGGAAGGAAAGTTGAAGGGAGGTGTACCTCACTTCGCCCTTCAGGAAATCCTGGAACATACCCCAATCGGGCTCTTTTGAATCGAGCTGGAATGGGTTTTGTCCCTGAGCCTCAAGTAGGGGGTTGTAGCGGTACAGGTGCCAGTAACCCGACTTAACAGCCTGTTTCGCCTCACTTTGAGTTGAACCCATTCCCTTGCGAATACCGTGGTTTATACACGGCGAATAGGCAATTATAAGCGATGGTCCGGGATATGCCTCGGCTTCCTTAATAGCCTTAAGGTACTGGTTGTGATCGGCGCCCATAGCCACCTGCGCAACGTAAACATATCCATAGGACATGGCCATCATGCCGAGATCTTTTTTACGTACACGTTTACCCGAAGCGGCAAACTTGGCAACAGCAGCAGCTGGAGTTGATTTGGAAGCCTGCCCTCCTGTGTTGGAGTAAACCTCAGTATCGAGAACCAGCACATTGACATCCTCACCCGTAGAGAGCACATGGTCTAGACCCCCGTAACCTATATCGTAAGCCCATCCGTCACCACCGAAAATCCAGATTGATTTTTTCTCGAAGTATTGTTTTAAGCTGAGCAGCTCTTTTGCCAACGGGTTGCTTTCCTTGGAAAGTTCGGCAATCAGCTTGGCTGAAGCGGCTTTTGAAAGGAAAGCATTATCCTTACCGGCAATCCATTCCTTCATAGCCTCCTTCGTAGTGCTGGTAAAATTACCTTCTAGTGCTTCCTGAAGTTTAAGAGCTATGCGTTGACGGAGCTTGGCCACTCCGGTTGCAATTCCAAAACCATACTCGGCATTGTCCTCAAACAATGAGTTTGACCAAGCCACACCTCTGCCATCAGGCCCGGCAGAGTATGGGGTAGATGGAGCTGAGCCACCGTAAATGGAGGAACAACCTGTAGCATTTGCCACAATCATGCGGTCGCCATAGAGCTGGGTAATAGCCTTTATGTAAGGAGTTTCGCCACAACCAGCGCAAGCTCCGCTAAACTCGAATAATGGCTGGGCAAATTGGCTGTTCTTTACCGATTTTTCTTTACCAAGAATATCCTTGTAGCCCACCTTTTCGTGCATGTAATCGAACCTGGCTGCCTCGGCCATTTGTGATTCAATTGGTCGCATAACCAGCGACTTTTCCTTGGAGGGGCAAACCTCAACACAGTTGCCGCAGCCGGTGCAGTCGAGAACGCTCACCTGTACCCTGAAGTTGAAATCCTTAATTCCGCCATTTCCCCTAACAGTTTTGGTTCCTGCAGGTGCGTTTTTCAACTCTTCCTCGGTTAAAAGGAAGGGACGAATGGCTGCATGGGGGCAAACATAAGCGCACTGGTTGCACTGGGTGCAGTTTTCCGAAATCCACTCAGGAACATTAACTGCAATTCCCCTCTTTTCGTAACGGGTTGTCCCGGCAGGGAAAGTTCCATCCTCACGACCAACAAATGCGCTCACGGGCAAATCATCACCCATTTGAAGGTTTATTGGGAGCACCACCTTATTGATAAACTCAGGGGCACCCTCAATTTCAAGTTTATTCTCAGGCTGAAGTTTTGCCCATTCCATAGGCACTACAACCTGAATAGCATCTCCCCCACGATCAACGGCGGCAAAATTCATCCTCAAAACCTCTTCTCCCTTACGTCCGTATGATTTCTCAATGGCCTTTTTCATCTCCTTAACAGCCACATCGTAGGGGATTACACCCGAAATTTTAAAAAATGCGCTCTGCATTATGGTGTTGGTGCGGTTACCCAAACCAATCTCCTCGGCAATCTGAGTAGCATTAATTATGTAGAACTTAATACTATTTTCAGCCATGTAACGCTTAATAGAGTTTGGTAGCTTTTCGTTCAGCTCATCCTTACTCCAGATAGTGTTGAGCAGGAATGTTCCACCGGGCTGCAAACCCTTAAGCACATCATACTTACCAAGGTATGATTGAACGTGGCAGGCAACAAAATCGGGAGTAATTACCAGGTAAGGCGAACGGATTGGCTGATCGCCAAAACGCAGGTGGGAAACGGTGATGCCTCCAGATTTCTTTGAATCGTAGGCAAAGTATGCCTGACAGTACTTTGGGGTATTATCACCAATTATTTTAATGGAGTTCTTGTTAGCCCCAACGGTTCCATCCGACCCAAGTCCGAAAAATTTGGCCTGAAAGGTTCCTTTAGGTGCAAGGTTCACCTCTTTACCGGTTGGTAACGACTTAAAGGTAACATCATCAATGATGCCAATGGTAAATTGATTTTTAGGCTCGCTAAGCTTGAGGTTATCAAAAACTGCAATGATTTGGGCTGGTGTAGTATCCTTTGAGCTGAGCCCGTAACGGCCACCCACAACTATCGGAGCTTTCTCCCTCCCATAGAAGAGCTCTTTTACATCGAGGTATAACGGATCGCCGTTGGCCCCGGGTTCCTTGGTTCTATCAAGCACTGCTATGCGTTTCACAGCTGAAGGCAGCACCTTAAAGAAGTATTTCGCAGAGAAAGGTCTGTACAAATGAACGCTTATCATCCCAACCTTTTCACCTTTAGCCATGAGGTAGTCAATAGTTTCACGAATGGTGTCGGTAACCGAACCCATGGCAATAATGATATTTTCGGCATTAGGATCGCCATAGAATGAAAATGGGTGGTACTCCCGCCCGGTAAGCTTGGTAATCTCCTGCATGTAGCCCTCAACGATATCGGGAACATCCATGTAAAATTTGTTGGAAGCCTCCCTGGCCTGAAAGTATATATCGGGGTTTTGAGCCGTGCCGCGGGTTACGGGATGTTCGGGGTTCAATGCCCTGTCGCGAAACTCCTGAAGTGATTTTTGGTCGAGCAATGGAGCTAGGTCATCGTTCTCCAGCACCTCGATTTTCTGAATTTCATGGGAGGTTCTAAACCCATCGAAGAAATGCAGGAATGGAATTCTCGACTTGATTGCCGAGAGATGGGCTACTCCGGCCAGGTCCATTACCTCCTGAACGCTGCTGGTGGCCAACATGGCAAACCCACACTGACGGGTGCTCATAACATCGCTATGGTCTCCGAAAATTGAAAGGGCGTGTGCTGCAATGCTGCGGGCAGAAACGTGAAATACCCCTGGAAGCAGCTCTCCCGAAATCTTATACATGTTGGGTATCATCAAAAGAAGCCCTTGGGATGCCGTAAATGTCGAAGTTAATGCTCCGGACTGAAGCGATCCGTGAACAGCACCAGCAGCTCCAGCTTCGCTTTGCATCTCAACAACCCTAACCGTATCACCAAAAATGTTTTTCCTCCCGAAGGCGGCCCATTCATCAACGTACTCGGCCATGGTAGATGAAGGAGTAATGGGATAAATGGCGGCAACCTCGCTAAACATGTAGGCTATATGGGCTGCAGCGTAGTTCCCATCGCATGTAATAAATTTCTTTGATTTTGCCATTTTATTTAAGGTATTAAGAAAATTAGTGCTTTTCTGAAATTTTTTGCAAAGGTAATACAATTAAAAAACTATAACCAGGTTTTATAACACACCTTAAATATGATGCCCGTTGAAAGTCAGCATTACCAACAAACTCCGTTTCATATAAAGTAAAATTTAAAATCGAATAGCACGATTACCTTACACTTGTTTACAGAACGAGAAATACTTCAGAATTTAGTAAGCTATTATTGGAAATTTAATTACAGTTTGTTAGATTCGCAGGTTCATGATTTTTTTTAACATTTTTTCACCTTAAATCAAATGCTATGGTTCAACGATATAAAATAGGTATTGTAAGAGAAACCAAAACGCCACCTGACAGAAGAGTAGCGCTGCCACCAAATCAGGCCAGGGAGCTTACCACCAGGTACTCAGCCCTTGAAATTGCTATCCAACCAAGTAGCATAAGGTGCTTCTCCGATGAGGAGTATGCCAGGATAGGCATAAAACTTCAGGAAGATTTATCGGACTGCGACCTGCTGATTGGGATAAAAGAGACAAAAATACCCACCATTATTCAGGGTAAAACCTACATGGAGTTTGCCCATGTAGCCAAAAAGCAGCCCCATAACCGCCCGTTAATCCAAGCGTTTGCCGATCAGGGCAATACACTAATTGACTATGAGTATTTAACCGATGATAAGGGAAACAGGCTTATTGCGTTTGGGCACTGGGCCGGTATTGTTGGAGCCTATAACGCCATTAGAGCGCTCTACATTAAAGAAGATCTCCCGGAACTAAAGCCAGCCCACCAGATGCACGACTACAAGGAGATGCAAGAAGTGCTGAAGGGGTTGAAGGTTATCCCCAAAAGATTTGTCATAACCGGCGGGGGGCGAGTTGCTGGCGGCGCTATGGAGGTACTGGCACAAGCCGGGGTAAAAGAAGTTACCCCCGATGAATTTCTGAAGGGTCAGTTCGACTACCCTGTTTACTGTCGGTTAGACCCATGGCACTATGCAAAACGTAAGGATGGAAAGCCTTTCGACTGGAGCTACTGGTTGAGTAACCCGGCCGACCATGACACGGCTTTTATACCCTTTACAAGTGCAACCGACATATTGATTGCCTGCCACTACTGGGACTACCGTTCTCCCCATTTTTTTTCGCGTGAGGATATGCTAAACAATAGCTTTCGCATTTCGATTATCGCCGATGTAAGCTGCGATATTCCCGGGCCGATCCCATCAACCATTAAAGCCTCAACGATTGCCGATCCCTTTTTTGATTACAACCCTAAAACCGACATGGAGGAGCCTCCCTTCTCGTCCAAAGGCAATGTAACGGTTATGTCGATCGACAACCTTCCCGGAGAGCTACCCAGGGATGCCAGCGAATTTTTCGGGAATATCCTGATAGAAAAAATTATTCCACATATCGTTACCGGTGACAAGGAAGGAATAATAGAACGTGCTACCATTCTTAAAAATGGAAAACTAACCGGAAAATTTTCCTACCTATCCGATTACCTGAAAGGAGAATAACCTCTAAAAAAGGGTACTCAAAGCTGTTGGACAGTTTATCTTTATTAAGACAGGGCATATTCGGGCTTTTGGGCCAAGGAATGGTAGTTCGGTGTGGGGTGTTACTTAGAGCTAAACTAGCATAATTGAACAACACTAAGCCTAAAATAAACTTTTGGCAGGCTGAGCTGTTAAATTTAATCCTCAAGTTGGATAGTTTTTCCTATGCTTCGTATTGCTGAGCTTATATGTTTGTTTGTGCTGGTTCCACTGGCATTCTACTTCGATTTTATCCCACTGCCAAAATTTGTTCCCCTGCTGGTAGTCTTTATTTATGCTCTAGTATTCCTGCTTAGGTCTAAAACCTTCAGCCGAAAGGAGTTTGGGCTTAATGGGTACCGTAGCTGGCCTGGGTTGATACTGCGTGTTGTGGCAGCAACCATTGTAATCGTTGTATTCAGCTACTACCTGTTGCCCGACAAATTCCTCATAATGCCGCGTGAGCAGCCTCTAATGTGGGCTATGATTATGATTTTTTACCCTGTTTGGTCTGCTTTTACCCAGGAGGTGATTTACAGAACATACTTTTTTCACCGGTACGGGGCAGCTATACCAAATGAAAAAGTTCTGGCGTTGGTGAATGGGTTGCTATTCGGTTTTCTTCATATCATTTTCCGAAACTGGGTGGCAGTAATCGGAGCTACGCTTATGGGGCTGCTGTGGGCTTTCAGCTACCTGAAGCATCGCTCGTTACTTGTTGTTTCTATTGAGCATTCAATAGTTGGCGATATGCTCTACACCTTCGGACTTGGATATTTCTTCTATGTTCCCGATTTCTGAAAGCCTCTCTCCAAAATAAAAAACATGGAAAGTATAACAAAGACTTCTGGAGTAAGGGTATATTCTTGAAATAAAAAAAGCGCTCCAAATTATAACATTTGAGCGCTTTGGGCCATCATACGGGCATGCTGGTGGAGCTGGAGGGAATCGAACCCTCGTCCAAACAAGGAACCAGCTTGTTTTCTACATGCTTAGCCTTTCTTGGTTGTCGGGACTAGCCAGGCGAAAGGCAACCGAACCAATCCTTAACCTTTATTATTTTACCCAAGCTTAAAGGTGTCGCTTGAGCTATCCCGGTTTTGTCGGTGCCCCGTATGCCGGAAACAATCGGGCGGAATTTCCGGCGGGACATCTCGTCCCCACACACCTAGGCGTAGGGATTAAGCCATTTTGCTTTGCAAAATTAAGCAGCGAGAGCGTAATTTGATTCGCCGTTTATTTGGTTGTGACCTGTGATTATCGAGCCAGCATCACGACGCTCGGCATGCTTACAAACCCATTCTACTTGCTGTCAAAACCACGTCAGCCCCAATGGGGTTTTAGCAACGGCAAAGATACAATAAAAAACCGCCGGATATCAACATTCGGCGGTTAAAGTTTGCAAAAATGAAGCTATATATCGCTATTCATCGACCAGAGGAACTCCTCGTTGGTGGCTGTTTTAACCAGCCTGTCCCTGAGAAACTCCATGGCTTCCACCGAGTTCATGTCGGTGAGGTAGTTGCGAAGAATCCAAATTTTTTGGAGAACCTCCTTACTTAACAGCAGGTCTTCGCGGCGGGTGCTGGATGCCGTAATGTCAACCGAGGGGAATATTCGCTTGTTGGATAGCTTGCGGTCGAGCTGGAGCTCCATGTTGCCGGTTCCCTTAAACTCCTCAAAAATTACATCATCCATCTTGCTGCCGGTATCGGTAAGAGCAGTGGCCAAAATGGTAAGCGAACCGCCGTTTTCAATGTTTCGAGCTGCGCCGAAGAAACGCTTTGGTTTCTGCAGGGCATTGGCATCAACACCACCCGAGAGCACCTTGCCCGATGCGGGCTGAACGGTGTTGAACGCGCGTGCCAGGCGGGTAATCGAGTCGAGCAGGATTACTACATCGTGACCGCACTCCACTAGCCTTTTAGCCTTTTCAAGAACTATGTTGGCCACCCTTACGTGCCGTTCGGCAGGCTCGTCGAAGGTTGATGAAATTACCTCGGCGTTGACGCTACGCGCCATATCGGTTACCTCCTCGGGTCGTTCGTCAATCAGCAGCACAATCATGTAAACCTCCGGATGGTTGGCGGCAATGGAGTTGGCAATATCCTTCAACAGGATAGTTTTACCGGTTTTGGGCTGGGCAACAATAAGCCCCCGCTGACCCTTGCCAATAGGGGCAAACATGTCAACTATACGCGCCGAAAGCAGGTTCATCCCGTTTCCTATAAGCGTAAACTTCTCGTTGGGAAAGAGCGGGGTTAGGTAGTCGAAGGGTACCCTGTCGCGTATGAATTCGGGGTTACGCCCGTTGATTTCCATCACCTTGATAAGGGGAAAGTACTTTTCGCCCTCTTTTGGAGGACGAACGGTACCCGTTACCGTATCGCCAGTCTTGAGCCCAAACAGTTTAATTTGCGACTGTGAAACGTAAATGTCGTCGGGAGAGCTAAGATAGTTGTAGTCCGATGAGCGAAGAAACCCATACCCATCGGGCATTATTTCAAGCACCCCTGTACTGTTGATTATACCATCAAAGTCGAATCTTTCATTGTTTCTTTTTTCAACATTCTTATGCCCCGAATGCTCACGGGGGTGATGCTTGCCATCACCGGCAGGTTCGGGTAGCTGGTTGCTAACAGCCGATTCCTGCGGGTTAAGAGGAAAATTTTCTTCCTCGATCTTGATATTAGGAGTGCTGTCGGATTGGCTCACTTCAGCTTCAGGTATTCCTTGCGTGTCGTCAGCAAGTACATCGGCAAAAACCTCATCTTCCTTTTTTTCTCTTTGGGTTTGAGGCTCCAGGTCAACTTCAGGAAGAAAAACTTCTTTACTTGAGGGAAAATTGGATTGCTCGGTTCTTATAGATAATTCATTCGCATCAGGCTGTTTTGAAAATTTGGACACCTTCTCTCCTCTTGCCGGAGTAGAAGAGTACTCTTTTTTTACTTCTGCGCTTTTGTTTCGGGTAAACCGCACTCGTTTCCCCGCGCTATCCCTGCTGTCTGATCTTTCCTGCTGTAGTGGGGCTTCAGCATTCTGCTCCTTGTTCACTACTTCGGTAGGCTGGAGCTTTACAGCCGGTCGGGAAGTGCTTGGGCGCTCCTTTTCCTTGCCCTTCCCTGGCATTGAAGCATTGATAGCCTGCTGATCCAAAATTTTATAAATCAAGTCTTGCTTTTTCAGGCTTTCAAGCTTTTTGATATTTAGCTGCTTGGCAATTTCCCGCAGTTCGGGAAGGAGCTTCTTGTTGAGTTCGAGAATATCGTACATAAAAATAGTTTAGTTGTAAAATGAAGGTTTTAGAGTAGTTAAAGAAAAATTGGAAAAAATACTTTGCATAGGCTTGTAAAATGGTAATCAATGGGCAAGCCTTTTGCTTACATCCTAGTGTAATGCTTAATATAAATACGTTAACATATTGTAAAACTGTCAGGTAAATAACTTTAGATGAAATTACTCAGTGATGAAATAGTTGTTGAAGTGAAATTGAAGAAAGAGGGTTGGAGTTCTCTTCCTGGTTATTTTTTGCAAAGGTATGAAATATTATTTTTCACCTGCAAGAATTTTATGATGATTTTTTGTTGAATATAAAATAAAAACCATTATAGAACATGGCATTGACTATTAAAAAAATGGCATTAGATGGAAACCGCCACCAAAAGGTTTAAAAAAAATTACATAAAAAAATCGAAGCATTAACAAAATTTAATAATTGTAATTATATTCACCCCCAAACAAAGCATCGTTATTGGAATGAGGCAGCTAAAAATAATCAAGCAGGTTACCAACCGTGAAACGGTATCGCTCGATAAGTATCTGCACGAAATTGGCAAGGTGGATTTGCTTAGTACAGACGATGAGGTGGCACTTGCCCGAAAAATTAAAGAGGGTGATCCTGAAGCGTTATCCAAGCTGGTAAAAGCCAACCTCAGATTTGTAGTATCGGTTGCCAAGCAGTACCAGAACCAGGGTTTAAGCCTACCCGACCTGATAAACGAGGGTAATCTGGGACTTATTAAAGCAGCTCAGCGCTTTGACGAAACGAGGGGATTTAAATTTATATCCTACGCCGTTTGGTGGATTAGGCAGTCTATTCTGCAGGCGCTGGCCGAGCAGGCAAGAATTATAAAGCTACCTTTGAACAAAATTGGCTCAATTAATAAGGTGAATAGGGCGCTGGTTGAGCTGGAGCAAAAGTTTGAACGGGAACCCACCATTAATGAGCTGTCCGAGGTGCTAATGCTTGCCCCCGAGGATATCAAGGAGGCCCTGCGGAGCAGCGGCCGTCCTATTTCCATGGATGCTCCACTGACACAGGATGAAGATAGTAGCATGTACGATGTTATCCTTTCGCCCGATTCTCCCCAACCCGACAGGGGATTACTTAATGAAAGTTTAAGACGAGAAATAGAACGTGCCCTATCAACCCTCACGCCTCGTGAGTCCAGTATCATAAGAATGTACTTCGGTCTAAACGGAAAGCAACCCTTAACCCTCGAGGAAATTGGCGAGGAGCTCGACCTTACCCGCGAACGGGTACGCCAGATTAAGGAGAAAGCGCTTCGAAGGCTCAAGCAAACCACTCGTAGCAAAATTCTCAAGTCATACCTGGGTTAGCCCCGCTTAGCCCTTCCGTTTTTCTCTCCAACATGCCTTAAAGCATTCGGGGCAACACCTAGTATTTTAAATTGCTACCTTTGCAAAAACCGATTGCTTATGACCCATCTTGTTGCTCCATCGCTGCTCTCGGCAGATTTTGCAAATCTTTCTGCTGATATTGAAATGGTTAACAATAGCCTGGCAGATTGGTTTCACCTGGATATCATGGATGGCAGGTTTGTGCCAAATATATCATTTGGATTTCCGGTAGTAGAGCGAATCAGGGATAAAGCCAGTAAACCCCTGGATGTCCACCTGATGATTGTTGACCCCGACAGGTACCTGGAGCGATTCCATGATGCCGGTGCCAGCTGGCTTACCGTACACTACGAGGCTTGCACTCATTTAAACCGGACCCTTGACCAGATTCGAAAATTGGGCATGAAGGCCGGAGTTGCTCTCAACCCCCACACTCCTGTTGAGCTGCTGATAGACATCCTGGATTACACCGATTTGGTGCTGATAATGTCGGTAAATCCGGGGTTCGGTGGACAAAAGTTCATAGATAGCTCCCTAGGCAGGATTGAGCGACTGAGAGCAATGATAGATAAGCGGGGGCTAAGCACCCTGATTGAGGTTGATGGAGGCGTTGATACTAACAATGCATCGGCTCTATACAGAGCCGGAGCCAACGTGCTGGTGGCCGGGAATGCTGTGTTTAAAGCCAATAAACCCCTGGATGTAATTGCTCAGCTCAGGAAGGCTTAGTCCGCCACCTCCAACCTTTCCCGAAGGGCTACAAGCTTTTGAACTTTTAAGAAGAGACGGTGGCTTTCTTCAAAATTCAGTGTTTGCTGCCCATCGGATAGCGCTCTTTCGGGTGTTTGATGAACTTCAAGTAGTAGCCCATCCGCCCCTGCCATCACTGCTGCCAACGACATAGGCTCTACATATTCCCTACGCTACTAACCATCGCGACCATATTACAACGTGCAGGAATTGTAATTTTATACAACGTTTAACTTATGCTGTCCCCTTTTCCGATGAAGATTTAGGCTAAACAAGATTTTACAAAAAAATTGTAAATTCTCTCCTAAAATAGCTTAACCTACCGACTTTAAAATCTCTCCAGCCAGTTGAACACTACCTGCTTACCCATGGGGGTAAGAATGGACTCGGGGTGAAACTGAACGCCACAAACATCGTAATCCTTGCAGCTGAGCGCCATGATTTGGTTACTGCTGTCGGTTGCCTCAATCTTGAGACAGTCAGGAAGAGTTTCCCTGTCAACAATCCACGAATGGTAGCGCCCACCCTCGAATGGACTGGGAATGCCCTGAAAAATATAGTGTGGTGGAGAGCAAATGTTGATTGGGGTTGCCACACCGTGGTAAACGGTTCGGGTGTTTAGCAGCCTACCTCCAAAAGCCTCGGCAATGGCCTGCATGCCAAGGCAAACTCCAAAAATTCGCTTCGACTTTGCGTAGGTTTTCACTATAGCCGGCATGTTTCCAGCTTCGGAGGGCAAGCCCGGCCCCGGCGATACAATTATTCCATCATACTTGTTAACATCCTCAACCATCAGCTGGTCGTTGCGGAAAACCTCAACCTTATGCCTCCCGAATTCCCGGACATAGTGAAGCAGGTTGTAGGTGAACGAATCGTAGTTGTCAAGTACAAGGATACGTGCCATTAATTCAGTGCTAGTAGCCACAAAGATTGTTATTTTTCTTGGCAACTTCATTTCTAAGTGAGAGAACGTTTCAAAAAGGCTGTGAATAGATTATTAGCACAGTATATTGAATCTGGCCCCGTACCTCAGCACCTAAATAGATAGTTTAGATAAACTCATCGGGTATCGGCTAGGATAAGGGGCAACTTGATGTTCGGAACTACAAAGTAATCAAGGTAAAAACTATTAAGCTAGAAGTTCGTTATGAAAGGACGTTAGTTTATTGTTACTTTGTACCACTTGAATATTTGTGGGTTAATAGGCAAATGGAAACCATTCAGGTTAAGGGGAGCAAATACAACTCCGTCATTTATGTGGGGGAGCGCCTTGAGAATCTGGCCAAACTCATTCCCGGGAAGGGTGTCTTTATTATTACCGACAGCAACATTGACAGGATTTACGGCAACAGGTTGCCGCCACTCCCTAAATTTGTGGCAAATCCCGGCGAGCAGTCCAAAACCCTTCTCCGCTTGACCGAAATTTACCGGTGGTTGCTCGACTCTGGGGCCGACAGGAACTCGTTTATCGTGGGGATTGGCGGCGGGGTTGTTTGCGATATTACCGGTTTTGTGGCCTCTACCTACATGCGGGGGGTTAGGTTTGGCTTCGTGGCCACCAGCCTGCTCGCCCAGGTTGACGCAAGCATTGGTGGTAAGAATGGAGTGAATCTCGATGGCTATAAGAACATTGTGGGAACATTCAACCAGCCGCAATTCGTGATTTGTGATACCTCGCTTCTTAAAACGTTACCCGAAACCGAGCTGTCCAACGGTTTTGCCGAAATGGTAAAACATGCCCTGATTGCCGATGCTCCCCAATTTACCATCTTGGAAAGTAACACTAATAGGCTTAACACCTGTGATTTAGAATTACTCGACTCGTTGGTTGCCTCATCGGTTGGGGTTAAGGCATCAATTGTAACCGCCGATGAGAGAGAGAGCGGCGAACGAAAGAAGCTTAACTTTGGCCACACATGGGGCCATGCAGTTGAAAAGGTAACAGGGATCCCCCACGGACAAGCCGTTAGCATAGGAATGGCATTCGCCTCGCAGCTCTCGGCCGAAAAAGGGTTGCTCACACCAGATGAATGCCATCGAATAACCAGCTTGCTTATTGCGCTTAATCTACCTGTTTCCATAAAAGCCAACACCAACAATATTTTTGAGGCATTGCAGAGGGATAAAAAACGATGCTCCAACGCTATAGACTTCATCCTGCTTGAGGGCATTGGAAAGGCCGTTATCAAAAGCCTAAGCCTTGTTGAGATTAAGGAGTTTATAGAAAGGAAGTATTGTTACTGAAAAGAAAAGTTAAAAGTTGACTATTCCTGCTTTTTATACAAGTTGCGACAGCATATTACTGATGAGAAAACGGCTATGAAGATTTTGCACCCCGATATTTGCTTGAGCATAGGAAACATGAGGTATGAGGATATTTTCCCCTACCTGAAGGTAGCTGCCCTTGCCGAAATTCGGCTCGACCTCCTGAATCTTACAGATGAACAGATACGAGGGCTTTTTACTGCACATGGGAACCTGATTGCAACTTATAGGTGCAATGACAGCGCTAAAATGTTTCAAACACTTACCAATACACTCGATTCAGGTGCGGCCTTTGTTGATGTTGACTGCCTTACAGAAAATTCCATCAGAGATGCCATTGTTGCCAAGGCTAAAGGGCTAAACCGAAGGGTTATTATCTCATACCACAACTTTGAATGCACACCCAACAAGGAAGAACTCGAAAGGATAATTTACAGCATGAAAAGCCAGGGTGCCGATATTTGTAAGGTTGCATGCATGGCCAATGAACCGCTTGATTGCTCAAGGGTGATGGCTTTGTACGAGCACATACCGGATTTAGTAGCTTTTTGTATGGGTGAAGCAGGAAAAATTACCCGGCTAGCCGCTCCGATTCTGGGCGCACCATTTACCTACGCTTCGGTTGCCGGCGCATCAACTGCTCCCGGGCAACTCGACTACTTGAAAATGGAGGAATACCTGAATTATTTTTTACCGTTAAACCATGACTAGGAAGGTGTATGCCGTTTTTGGGAATCCTGTGCTCCACAGCTGCAGCCCCCAGCTTTTCAACTCGGTTTTCAGCGAAATACCCGTTGAAGCCTACTACACCCGTATCCGACCTGCAAATGCAGCCAACATTCCCGAGTTGATAAGGCACTTGAATCTGGCTGGTGCAAACATCACCACGCCTTTTAAAACCGAAGTAATGACGCACCTCGATTGGCTTTCGGACGAAGCAGAAATCATAGGTGGTGTAAATACCATAATTAACAACCAGGGTTACCTGAAGGGGTACAACACCGACTACCTGGGTGTGAGTCGTTCGCTTCAAGAAGCAGGCCTTCATCTTCAGGGTAGCCGATGCCTTGTTTTGGGCGCAGGGCCTGCTGCATGTGCTGCAGTTTATGCCTTGATTAATGAGGGCGCAGACGTAACGGTTGTTAACAGAACAAACCACAAAGCAAAAGAAATAGCAAATCGGTTTGGCTGTAGCTCAGCTGATATGGATAAACTGGACAGCGCCATTCTCGAATGCGATATTCTGGTTTCGGCGCTTCTTCCCGAGGCAAATCCACTTGCAAACATTAAGGTTCCGGAGTGGATTACGGCAATTGATGCCAACTACCGTGCCTCAACGCTATCACAACACCTGGCATTAAGCGGCTGCAGAACGATTACGGGTAAACGCTGGCTGCTACACCAGGCAGCAGCCTCATTCAACCTTTTTCTAAATTTCAACCCGAAAATTGAGCTAATGGCAAAAGGACTTGAGGCACAACCCCAAAGGGAAGCTGCTAGGTACCAAATGATAGGAGAAGACACACTCCGTTCGATTCATACGGAAGATTTCGACATGCTCGTATCGGTTCCCGACAGCTCAACCATGACATTCAGAACAATTTTAGATGAGGAGATTAGTAAAGCCTTCGTTGGTTAGCGGAGCTGTGCAGGCCCCCCCCTCGAAAAGCGTTGCCCAAAGGGCAATAGCCATGGCAACTTTAGCCAATGGCGTTACGGAAATATACAATCCTGGCAACAGTAACGATTCTAAGGCAGCAGTTGAGATTTGCCGGGCGCTTGGCGCCAGCATAGCTGAATACCCCGGTAAACTGGTGGTAACGGGCGGATTGCAGCAACCCTCCCAAATCCTTAATTGTGGCGAATCCGGTTTGGGTATTAGAATGTTTTCGGCAATTGCCTCAACATTTAGTGCCGGCGTTACCTTAACCGGAACCGGAACGCTCCTAAAAAGGCCTATGCAACCCATTGCTGATGCGCTGGTTCAACTTGGAGCTGCCTGCAGCACCTCATCCGGATTTCTACCCATAACCGTGAAAGGCCCAATTAATGGCGGAGTAGCCAACATAGATGGCTCGCAAGGCTCGCAGGTGCTCACCGGGCTACTCGTGGCTTCACCACTGGCCAAACACGATGTTACCATAAGGGCAACGAAACTCAAAAGTGTTCCCTATGTGCACCTCACCATTCAAATGATGCACGATTTTGGGGTTGAGGTAGATGTTGGATCGGATATTGATTTTCACGTAAGGGCAAAACAGCGTTATGCTCCCTGCACCTACAACGTTGAGGGTGATTGGAGCGGAACTGCATTCATGCTTGTTGCCGGTGCTACGGCAGGCGAAGTAGAGGTGAAAAATCTTAACCCCTCGTCGCTGCAGGCCGATAGGGCAATTGTTGATGCCCTTGTGATGGCCGGCGCTACTGTGGGTGTTGAAAAAAATGGCGTTTATGTTAAACGTAACAAGCTCAGCCATTTTGAATTCGATGCCACCAACTGTCCTGACCTGTTTCCCCCACTGGTTGCACTTGCCTCACACTGCGATGGCGAATCTAAAATTTTAGGCGTCAGCCGATTAAGGGTAAAAGAAAGCGACAGGGCTGCAACCCTGGTGGAGGAATTTGCCAAGCTGGGTATTGACATCAAGATTAAGGACGATTTGATGGTTGTTCAGGGAGGAAAGGTGAAATCAGCATGGGTTCACTCGCACGGCGACCATCGCATTGCAATGGCCTGTGCAGTTGCTGCACTTTCGGGTGAAGGAAATCTGACCATCGAGGGAGCCGAGTCAGTATCGAAGAGCTACCCCCGTTTTTTCGACGATCTGAACAGCATAATGACTAATAGCTCGCTTAATGTTTAACTAACCTATAATCCAGTGAATTCATTTGGTAGGATATTCAGAGTATCGCTATTTGGCGAATCGCACGGAAGGGCAATTGGCGTAGTAGTTGATGGGGTAAAGCCAGGGCTGCCCCTATCAACCGATGATTTTGCTGACGACATACGTCGGCGTGGGCCGGGACTACCAGGGACAACCCCCAGAACCGAGAATGATTTACCCGAAATGGTGTCAGGTTGGTTCAACGGCTATACCACAGGAGCACCGCTGGCAATTATTTTCAGAAATACCAACGTACGGTCAGACGACTACGAACGCATTAAGGACTTACCTCGCCCGGGTCATGCCGATTTTGTTGCCTACAAAAAATTTAGTGGGTACAATGACTATCGTGGAGGTGGTCATTTCTCTGGTAGAATCACTCTTGCGCTGGTTGCGGCAGGCGTTATTGCAAAAAAAATGATTGACCCGGTGGAGGTTCATGCCAAATTGGTCACAGTTGGCGGAAGCACCGATATCGAAAATACCATAAACAAGGCCATGTCGGCTAACGATTCGGTTGGGGGGCTTGTAGAGTGCAGGGTTTCCGGCATACCTATCGGTTGGGGCGAGCCATTCTTTGATTCGGTGGAATCGGTAATAAGCCATTTGGCATTCGCCATTCCGGGGGTTAAGGGTATTGAATTTGGCTCAGGGTTTGCAGCCGCCTCCATGTTTGGTTCTGCCCATAACGATGCGTTTATTGATGCCTCGGGAGCAACCTCATCCAACAATGCTGGAGGCATTTTAGGCGGCATAAGCAACGGAAACGAGCTCCAGTTTAGGGTGGCAGTTAAGCCCACATCGAGCATAGCCAGAGAGCAACAAACCATTAACATGAGGACAGGGATGCCAGAGAAATTAGTGGTTACAGGACGCCATGACACCTGCATAGCACTAAGGGTTCCGGTTGTGCTGGAAGCTGTAGCAGCCATTGCCCTTGCCGACCTGGCCGCCATTCAAAACAAGAGTAAAGGATAATATAAACTTGTCCGGCTCCTGACGGATTCAAGATTCTAGAACCTGTCCGCCTACTGGCGGATTCCAGAACCTGTCCGCCTACTGGCGGATTCAAGATTCCGGAACTTGCTCGACTACCGGCAAAACTTGTCGGTAACCTGATGGAACTTGTCCGCCTACCGGCGGATTTAAGCCCCGAAGGGGCGAAATAAGTAGCAAGGGGCGCAGCCCCTTGTGTGGAGCGAACGATTTTTACAAGCCCTGAAGGGGCGGAATAGTTTAGAAACGAAAAGCCTGGAGAGTGTGTAAACGAAAGCCCCGAAGGGGCAAAATAGCCTAGCCCAGAGCAAAGCACTGGGCTTATAGGCGACCACGGATGTGTTGGCGGTGCAAGTAGTGGCTTTTCAAAAGAGCCATGCAGAACCGTTGCATCGCCATGGCAGAATTTTGACGAAGAGCCAACTAAGTGTTCTTTCTTGTCTTGATACAAGAAAGAACCAAAGAAAATCAAGGCTGAAAAGCCCGACCCGATGGGTGCCCCGGTGACGGAACTGCCACGCGGCACAACTCGCCCCGCCTACGGCGTGGCTCAAACAGTGCCGCTTGGGCATTCCCGCGCTACGTTCCGCCCCCGACCCATTTGCGGGTCAGCCTTTTATGCCTTTTTTCTATTACCAGCAACGTTCAACGTTTCCCGCCTTTCCGGGCACTGCGGAGAATACCTTTTCCCCCGTTGGGGCTGAAGACGAGGGTAAAGGATAGAGGAGAAAGAAAACTTGTCCGCCTACCGGCGGAATAATCATTTCCTGAAATGTATGCCTTATGCAAAACGGCAAGATG
>Ga0209606_1000384_pt1 | contig 67562 bp, 63 predicted proteins | sample AD_UKC057_MetaG_FD_184412 | JGI IMG/M metagenome (GOLD analysis project Ga0209606, IMG submission 184412) | Active sludge microbial communities of municipal wastewater-treating anaerobic digesters from USA - AD_UKC057_MetaG (SPAdes) (version 2) | ecosystem: Engineered > Bioreactor > Anaerobic >...
GCCGGAGCCTCCCCCTCGCGCCCAAGAATGGGCTATAGAATATTCGGGCTCACGTCGCCCCCTCCAGCAGCAAAGCTGCCGGAGCCTCCCCCTCGCGCCCAAGAATGGGCTATAGAATATTCGGACTCACGTCGCCCCCTCTTTAAACCGGCAGACAGTCATCAGCAGACAGCAGTCAGCTAAAACAAAAAAGGCTTTATGCTGAAAGCTGATCGCTGATAGCTGAAGAAATCGTCAGCATCCTGCACCTAGTTTGCCATGAGCCATGAGCTGCCTTCCTGTTATGCTAAGAGAGTTCTTTGATCGTTTTGATGAGATCTCGCGTGGAGTGGTCCTTGGGGTCGCCGACGATGGCTACCCTCCCCCCGTAGGATTGAACGATGGCCCTTTCAGGCACATTCTCTTCCGTGTAATCCGTTCCTTTCGCGTGTATATGGGGCTGCAATGTTCGGAGAAGATTTTCCACCGTAGGTTCGCTGAATATGATCACATAGTCGACGCAGTCGATCGCAGCGATGATCTCTGCCCGTTCGTTTGCCGGTGTCACAACCCGCTTCCTTTTCCCCAAGCCTGCTACAGAAGAATCGTCATTGACGGCAACAATCAGGATATCGCCAAGGGCCTTCGCCCCTTTCAGATAACGGACATGCCCCACGTGGAGTAGATCGAAGCACCCGTTCCCGAAGACGATCTTCCTGCCGGCCTGCTTCTCTTTTTCGATAATGCTCTTTAATCCGGCAATGGCCTCTATTACCTTACCCATATCTCACCTAAAAGATTTTGCTGTGCGCATAGCGTATTATTGCAATTCGCCCTGATTTCCGATTGCCTTCTCCAGTTCCTGAACTGTTACCGTTGCCGTTCCCCTCTTCATGACAACGATCCCTGCGGCATAGTTCGCTATCCTAGACGCGGTGTAGAAATCTGCCCCGCCCGCAAGGGAGAGAGCGATGGTTGCACAGACCGTATCTCCGGCGCCCGTAACGTCGGCCACATCGTCCGTCCCGGAGATCGGTATATCATATATCTTCCTGCTCCCGACGAAAAGCCGCATGCCTTTGTTCCCGCGGGTTATAAGGAGGGCCTTTAGTCTCATTTTTCCCATGATCGTTCTCCCCACCCTGTTTATATCCTGATCATCGTCGAACCCGCTCAGCCTGTATGCCTCCGATTCATTGGGGGTGATGATGGTGAAACCCTTGAACATCTCCAGTCCGTACCGTGAGTCGCCTACGACGATCTTTCTTTTCGCAATATTTTTCATGAAGTCGATGATCTCTTCGTCAATGGTGCCGTGGCCGTAATCGGATACGATAAAGGCGTCGACAGAAGGGGCTGTGGCCTTCAATTTTTTCATGAGCGTTGATCTTTCCGACCGGGATACCGGTCTGTTGCTGTCTTTGTCGATCCGTATCACCTGTTGTTTCGAGGTGTGGGTATCGCCGGCGAGGATCCTGGTCTTTGTCACCGTTTCACCGTCATGCCTGATGATCCCGCCGGTATCGATATTTTTGTGCTGAGAAAAATATTTCATGAGCTTTTTGCCCGCGTTATCGCTCCCTATAAAGCCGAGAGGGCAGACGTACGCACCGAGGGCAAGCAGGTTGTTGATCGTATTGCCCGCGCTGCCGGGAAATATCCTCGACTCTTCGAACTTCACAATGACCACGGGCGCCTCCCGCGAGAGCCTGTACGGTTTGCCGAAGATATATACATCGGCAATGATATCGCCTATCACGCAGACCTTTTTCCCTCTGAACCGTTCAACAACTCCGCCCAGCATTCCCCCTTCCTTTTTATCCTGTTCTCTTTTCAATGATCTCCTCCACCTTCTCAAAGACTTCCCCTGGCGTTATCTGCACGAGACAATCATGCCCCCTGTCGCAGTGTCTTTTGTTGCATGGCCTGCAGGGGACATCTTTCCGCAACGGATGCGTCCACAGGCTCGGATAATGGGTATACCCTTCGTCCATCGGTCCCATAAGGACGACCGTAGGTATCGAAAGGGCAGCCGCAAGATGTCTGGGACCCGTATCGTTGCTGACGACAAAAGATGCCCTGGAGATGCACACCTTGAGATCCATCACGTTCATTGATCTTACTTCTACGTTATTCTTTTCGGTGACCCCGGCGAGGATCTTCCCTGCCGCCTCTTCCTCGCCCTTTCCCGGCAGAATGTACACCTTCATACCGTACCGCTTCACGATCATATCGGCCAGTTCAGAAAAATGATAGGCAGGCCAGCACTTCGACGGACCATACTGGGCGCCAGCAATGAAAACCGCATAGGGTTTGCGGATATCGCCAAACTGCTTGTCGAATTTCTGTTCCTCATCCTCGGTGACCAGGAGAACGGGGGAGTCGAGGGACCTTTTTCCTCCAATCGCGTCGATGATCCTGAGGTAGTGCTCTACCATGGATTCGATATCGTTCCCCTCCCCGACCTTCCTGTTCAGCATGAAGCCCCGCTTGTTGCGGGCATAGCCGATCCTTTCCCTTAAGAGCAGCGTAAAAAAGAGCAGGGCTGATCGAAATGAATGGGGGAGCACTATCCCGCGCTTGAAAGAGATCTTCTTTAGCACGCTTACCGTATCAAGAAAAGGGATTACCCCTCTCTCATCGACGGCGATGAATCTGTCGAAGAGGTTGAGGCCGTTGTATAGATGGATCGCGTTGCTCTTTCCTACGGCCCAGATCTCGCCGTATACATAGGCCCTCAGCGCATGGAGAAAAGGCACTGCCATCACCATGTCCCCGAGCCAGTTAGGCAGATATACTATCGTCCTCCCAGTCACTCCTTACACCCATGAAAGGATTGTATTTAACCGCATAATGCGTTTTACCTTCTCTGTCAGCTTTCTCGTCCGCCTCGTTCTCTTTTTGCAGGTAATGATCTTTCTTCTGTTTCCATGTCCTCTCGTCCGCCTCTTCCACGGTCCTCACGAGCTCCACATATTTCTCGTCTATATTCGCATAGCCGTTCACAAATGTACAGAACATCGTCTTTACCTTATCGACGAGAAGGTCAACATCATTACCGAGGACCATGCAGGTCTCGTCGGTAAAATTATCGAGATGAAGCATCTTTTCAAGATCTACCTGCCCCGACTGCTCGGCAATGCTGTATGCCTTTGTGCCCACAAAAGGAAAGAACAGCGACCAGCGGAACCTGCCAGGCCGGATCATGGCAAGAAGCTTTACGGTGTCCATGATATCCGCCCTTGTTTCATAGGGCAGGCCTATCATAACAAAGGCCGAGGTATGGAGGCCGGCCTTGTGGGCCACTTCAAAGGCGTGGCTGATATCTTTATTTGACATGTAGCGGTGGAGCACCTCTCGTCGTATCCGGTCGCTTCCGCTCTCAAGGCCGAACTTGACGATCCTGCACCCGGCATCTTTGAGGCTCATTGCAGTCTCCTCGTCGAAGACCCTTGCATGGGCATTGCACACGAAGCCGATATCGGTGATCGTCTTATAGCGGGCAGCGAACTCGCGCAGCCACTTTTTATCGAAGGTGAAGATATCATCGTCAAAGATGAACATCCTGATCCCTTTGTAGCGGCTGATAAGGTATTCGATCTCGTACATCATCTCGTCAACGGTGTGTCTGCGCAGATACTCCCTCGGGAGATGGCCGTGGTCCTTGTAAAGCCCCATGATCCTGTGGTTTAGGCAGTAGGTACACCTGAAGGGGCATCCCCTGGACGCAGTCAGGCCGACCCATCCGTCCTTAGCGTCGATCATGCGCTGGAAGTCGAAGATCTCGTAATCCTTAAAAGGAAGCCTGGTAATATCCGTGTATGGTCGGAGCGGTTCTATAACCGACCTTCCCTGTTCCTTGTAGCCTATGTTCCTTACCCCCCTTGGATCGCCTTTTCGCAGAAGCTCCAGAAAGGCCTCTTCTCCTTCGCCCACACAGATGTAGTCTACGCAACGCTCGGACAGGGTTCCCGCGGGATCCATGGTGGGGTGGATCCCGCCGAAGATAACCGGGACATTAAGGTATCCCTTGATGCTGCGTGCTATATCAAGGGCATATTTGTATTGGTTTGTGAGAACCGAGAAGCCGATCATGTCGGGGTTGATCGCAAGGATGTCCCTTTTCATTCTCTCCAGATCAAAGGGGTAACCGAGCTTTTCGTTGACGTTGAGGAGATGAGTTTCGATCCCGTGCTTTTTTAAAAAGCCGGAAATGTAAGAGATCCCGTAATTGAACCCTATCTGGGTGTTGATGTTGGGATATATGAAAAGAACCTTCATGCCGTGTCCTTCATAAATTTCAAATTTCAAATTTCAAATTTATTATCATTGCTCCTTATCTCTTTAACCGGTTTTATCACCCATTCTCTTCACTGCCTCAAAAACGTTCTCAACGCTGATATTTTCAATGCAGGTCCTCTCGCGGCAATCTTTCTTCTTGCAGGGGCTGCATGGCATCTCTTTCCTGACGATTGTGTTGTTTGACCCGTAGGGCGCGTTTACCTTCACGTCCGTCGGCCCAAATATCGCCACAACCGGTATCTTTGCCGCAGAGGCGAGGTGCATGACGCCCGTATCTCCGCCGATATACATATCGACCCTTTCAAGCAACGCATAAAGCTGGGGAATATCGGTGGGGCAAGCCAAAAAGGCGCTCCCTCCTGCCATTGCGTTAAGCCGTTCCGCCTCTTCCTTCTCTCCGGGACCCCAGAGGATCAGTGCCTGTGCCCCGGCAACCCCCTTTATCCTGCCGATCAATTGCGCATAGCGCTCTATCGGCCACCGCTTAAAATCCGTTCCCTTGCTGGAAAAAGGATTTACGGCAAGGACCGGTGATCGTATACCCTGGCGCTGAAAAAAATCATCGATATATCTGCATGCGTCGTCAGGCGCCTTGAGCGACACCTCGGGTGCCGCATCGCCCGCACCGAGATAACGCGCTACAAGCATATTCTTTTCCACCTTGTGTATCCTCCTGTCCGTACCGCGGACACGCTCTCCGTAAAAGAGGTGGCTTTTCTCTTTTGCGTACATGGCGTCGAAGCCGATCTTTCTGCTTCCCCTTGCACACGCAGAGAGAAGGGCGCTCTTGATGATGCCGTGAAAATCGACGATGAAATCGTAGCGATCTTTTCTCAGGCGCGCGAGAAAATTTTTTATCTCACCTGCGACACCGGGAAGGTCTCCGGCCTTCAGTCCGCTCTGAAGGCGCGCCCGGGGAAACAGCATCACCCTGTCGATAAACGTCTGAAAGGCAAGCAGTTCACCGACAGGCCCTTCGACAAGCCACGTAATGCGGGCATCAGGAAAACGTTCCCGTATCGCCTTCACCGCAGGCATGCACATCAGCACATCCCCGAGGGAGCTCAACCGGATAACAAGGATATTATCTGGCGCCGGCATCTCTCAGGATATTGAAAAGATGCTGGGGGATAAGAACAGGCTTTTTGTTCGTATTAACGCAAACGTGTCGTGTTTTGCCTTCAACAATGAGATTTCCGTCACAGTATATGATATAGTGGAACGTAAGCCCCCTTGATTTCAGCTCCGATACCCTTGTCTTCACAATAAGGAGATCATCATATGTGGCGGTATTGTAATACTTCATTTCCATACCCACCACGACAAGGTGGTAGCCCGACTCTTCGAACTCCCTGTATGTGAATCCTTTTTCCCGCATGTACTCGCTTCTTCCTATCTCGAAGAAGATGGGATAATTTCCATAATAGACGATGCCCATCCTATCGGTATCGGCATAGCGCACCCTCACGGGCACATCGAAAAATCCTGGTTCATGATCACGCGTGCGCATAGACCGTTACCTAAAGGGCCCTCATAAATTCCGGCCGCAGGAGGGATGGATCCCGTTTTTCGAGTACATGCTCTATGGCCTTCAGCGTCTTATCTTTTTCTTCCGGAAGCCATGCCTTCACGGGTAGATAATTGGAGGCATGGTTAGAAGCAAAGTAGGTGTGCGTTACGTCAGTGTTTTTGATCATGATCGCGAGCTCCTCAAGGAGCATGTAGGGATCGGGAACCGTGAAGGTGCCTTTCTTCACCCCTTCAGCAAGCGGAGTGCCTGGGACGATGATAACACTTAAGGCCCCAACATAGTCGGGGTCGATCCTGCTTAAGAATTTTCCTGTTTCTTCGGCGTGTACCCTGCTCCTTTCGGTGCCTCCAAGGCCCAGGAGCACCGTGACGGAAAGGATAATGCCGGCATCCTTTACCCTTTTGGATGCCTCCGCCGTCCTGTCGAGGGTCGTTCCCTTGCAGACCCTGTCAAGGACAACCTGGTCGCCCGATTCAACGCCGAGATATATAATGCCGACGCCAAGCTCTTTTAAAGCCTTCAATTCCTCAACGGACTTTTTAAGGATCGACTTTGTGTTGCCGTAGATGCCGATCCTCTCGAGGCGGGGGAATGAGTCCTTTATGAGATGAACGATGGGAAGGAGCCGCTTCTGCGGGATGATGAGAGCATCCCCGTCTGCAATGAAGACCTTCCGGATGTAGCGGGCATACTGTTTTGCCTCTTCCACATCCTCTTTGACCTCTTCCAGGGGTCGTACCCTGAATTTTTTTTCTTTAAAAGAGCCGCAGAATGTACATTTGTTGTGGGAACAGCCGATCGTTACCTGCAGTATTAAGCTGTCCGCCTCGCTTGGAGGCCTGTAGATCGCACCTTCGTATTTCATTGTTCAATCCTGTATACCCTCTCGCCTTCCCGAACAAGCCCGTATTTTTTTCGGGCGATCTCCTCGAGGTATCGATCGTCCTTCTGCAATTTTTGCAGCTCCTGCAGTAATGCCGTGTTCTCCTTCTCAGTCTCCTGAATTGCTGCGCGCAACGAATTGATCGAGCCCTTCATCTTAACAAACGCAAAGACGCCTCCTTCAGCAAAAAAGAGCTGAAACAGCAAGGCACCGAGAAGAACAATAAAACTGTAGCGTCTTACAATGGCATCTTCAAACATAATTACTTGTATCTATATTAATGATAAGAAAGCAAAATGTCAACCTTTATAAAGGGCAGCGTGTCGTTGGCAACTCTTGATCTGGTTAAATATTTTGCAATAAATACGCTTTGTTAACCGGGAAATATAGAGGAATTTATAACACTATGTCCATTTTAGTTGAAAATCCCTTGTCAAATTTGAAAAAATATTATATAAAAAAGATAGTGATACACCTTCTTTTCATCTTATTTTTCCTCTTTCCTTCGATGCTCTTTGCCGGGGAAGGCATTACGGCCAATTCATACATCCTTGTTGAAAAAGAGTCCTTTGACATCATCGCCGGCAGAAACTACCACATGAAGCTGGCCCCTGCGAGCACAACAAAGGTGATGACAACGCTGTTGGCGATAGAAAAGGTCGATACGGGGGAGACGATCGTTGCCGACAAAGGAGTTGCCAGGCTTCCCGCTTCGAAGATGCACCTCGTGCCGGGAAGAGAATACAGCGCCATCGACCTAATGAACGGAGCAATGATAGAATCTGCAAATGACGCGGCATACGCCCTTGCAAAACATATCGGGGGCAGCGAAGAGAACTTTGCGCGTATGATGAATTACAGGGCGAACGAGTTCGGGGCCTTCAATACCCATTTCAAGAATGCCTCAGGCCTTTATGCCAACGGCCAGTACACAACCTGCTACGATCTGGCATTGATCTTCAAGCATGCCCTGACGAATGATACATTCAGGGAGCTTATTGCAAAGAAGTATTTTTTCTTTCAGGACAGCCGGAAAAGCGTCCGGTACAAGAACCACAACAGGTTTCTTTTCTGTTTCGATCCCGCCATCGGAGGGAAGACAGGGTTTACCAGAAAGTCGAAACACTGTTACGTAGGGGCCTTTGAAAAGGACGGGCGGTCTTACATCCTTGCGCTCCTCAACAGCCGCGACCTCTGGGGAGATGCAGTACTGATACTGGGAAACCTCTATGACCGGCTGCCCTCTGACAAAGAGCTGCGTTCGGCGAGGGCGCCTTCCGCATCGCTTTCATCGTATAAACCAAAAAAGGCAAAAAAGTTTGCAGCAAAAAAGAAATATAAAAAAAAGGTGGTCAAAAAGGGAACAAATAAACCTGTTAAATCAGGCATATGAACCATAAGCACCTGTTCTTCATAGCACTCCTTCTTTTTTCTACCCTCCTCTCCCGCTCAGCATACGGATTAACGGTAAGCGAGGAGAAGAAGTACGGCAGAGAGGTTTTTGCCGAGGTGGCGCGGTCCGCGACAATCAACAACGATCCCTACATATCAATATATGCCCAGGAGATAAAAAGCCGGTTGGAAGATATTGCCGACATGCCCTTCCCTGTGGTGCTGACCATCATTGAATCGAATACGGTAGATGCCTTCGCGACAGTGGGTGGTTACGTCTTCATCACCACGGGGCTTATAGGAGAGTGTGACAGGGAGGAAGAGCTCGCAGGTGTCGTAGCGCATGAGTTTGCGCACATTAAAAAGAGGCATATCGCGAAGAGACTGGAAAAACAAAAATTTATCAACATCGGGATGATTGCGACACTGGTCGCCGGCATGCTTGTCGGAGACCAGGCAGGAAGCGCTGTGGCAACGGCAGGAAGCGCTTCGGCCCAGGCATTATCGCTCAAATACTCCAGGGAGGACGAGGAAGAGGCCGACAAGGAAGGTTCTGCAATAGCGGATAAGGCCGGATACGGCGGCCTCGGTATCGCAAGCTTTCTGAAAAAGCTAAGGACAATAAGCGGAGATAAGTTCTTGCCCCAGTATCTTTTAACGCACCCCTACCATGAATCTCGGATCATTACGCTTGAAAATATGTGGCCTGACAGCAAGGTTACCGTCAATACCGATTTTTTCCCCTATGTTCTCGTGAGGGCAAAGCTTTTTGGCAAGGTGCATGGGCCAGGCATGGACGAAATTCTGACCAACCGGTATATGAGGGACAGGGATGACCCGGTCAACGCCTATGCGGCATCGCTCGTCTTGTCAGGGAAAGGCGAGGCGGATGAGTCGATCGATATTGTATCGCATATTAATTCGCCCTACAGGCATCTTTTTCTTGGCGAAATGCTTGTCAATGCACACCGGTACGATGAGGCGATAAAGGCCCTTCGCGACAGCAAAGACCCTGTCGGCAGGTATCTTCTCGCAAGGGCATATGAAGGGAGTGGCAACCGCGAAATGGCCGTAGAGACGCTGAAGGCGATTGTTTCTCACGGTAGCGCCTACCCTGCCATACTATACAGGCTCGGAATGATTCGCGGGCGGATGGGTGACCACGGCCAGGGTTTTGAATATCTCGGAAGGTATTACCTTGCGATGGGCAGATATGATCTTGCGCGGAGCAACTTTGAGAAGGCCATATCGCAGTACGGGATCAATTCGCATCAGGCAGGGGAGGTTATGAGGCTTATGGATTCCATGGAAACGAAGAAGGATGTGAAGAAGTAACCCGCAGCGTATCCTGCCCTTCAATTTTGTACATAAATTGCACTTTCTGGGTCTTTATTTTATAATGGAGATCATTTCCACCTTTGGTGGACAATATAATCAAAAAGGGGAGGTATCCTGTGATGAAGAGGTCTGTGAGTTTTCTAGTTGTTTTTATTTTGGTCTTTCTTTTTGTAACGGCCGGTTCAGCGCAAACGTACAAACCTGAATACAAGATGAGCATCGTCGTAGGCCCCGCAGGACCATGGGGGGAAGGCGCTGCAAGGTTTGCTGAGGCCGTCAGGAAATATACCGACGGCCGCATCAACATCAAGCCATACTACAGCGGACAGCTTTTTGCGGGGAAGCAGACGAATGAATTCCTTCTCATGAAGCAGGGCGTCATCGATTTTGCCCTGGGGTCAACGATCAACTGGTCAACGACCGTGAAGGAGCTTAACCTCTTCTCCATGCCCTTCTTCTTTCCTGATTACAAGGCCCTCGATGCTGTTGAGAACGGAGAGGTGGGAAAACGCCTCTTCAAGATCATCGAGGAAAAAGGCGTCGTGGGGCTCGGTTGGGCCGAAAACGGCTACAGGGAGCTGACGAACAGCAAAAAGGCGGTCAAAAGGCCGGGGGATCTGGATGGTTTGAAGGTAAGGGTTGTCGGTTCACCCATCTTCATCGATACCTTCAAGGCCATGGGGGCAAATCCCGTTTCCATGAACTGGGGAGAGGCCCTTTCTGCCTTCCAGCAGGGAACCGTCGATGGCCAGGAGAACCCCGTCGTTTCCGTCATCATCCCAAACAAGCTCTGGCAGGTCCACAAATATGCAACGATCTGGCATTATGCCATCGATCCGCTGATCCTTGGCGTTAGCAAGGATGTGTGGGACGGATTCTCCGCTCAGGACAAAGAGGCGATCAAGAAGGCCGCTGACGAGACCGTCGCATGGCAGAAGAAAGGCGCCAGGGAGGGGCTGGAAGGAAGCATGGAGACGCTCAATGGGCTCAAGAAGAACGGTATGGACGTTACCGTCCTGACGCCCCAGCAGGTAAAGGCCTTCAAAGACAAAACGAGGCCCGTTTATGACAAATGGGCGAAAGAGATAGGGACCGATCTCGTCGCTATGGCGGAAAAGGAGATCCAGAAGGCGGCGAAGGGAGCGGCAAAGCCGGCGCCAAAACCAAAGGCTCCGAAAAAATAACAGTCAATGCTGAAAAAGATCTATGAACATTTCGAGGAGGCAACCTGCGTTGTCCTCCTCGTTATTATGTCTCTTTTGGCATTCGTCAATGTCATCACGCGGTACTTCATACAGTACTCCTTTGCATTCACGGAAGAGGTTGAGGTAGCATGCCTCGTGTGGCTCACCATGCTCGGCGCCGCGGCAGGATTCAGGAGAAAGATCCACCTGGGCTTTGATCTCCTCTCCATTCGTTTTCCCAACCTCGGGAAGAATATCCTCTTGCCCCTTGCATCGATCCTGACAATATTCACCGTTTCCGCGCTCATTTGGTTCAGCGTTGTGCAGATCAGGGTCGAGATATCGCTCGACACGATGACGGAGGCGCTGAACATCCCTCACTGGCTGTACACCCTTGCCATGCCGGCGGGCGGCATCCTCGTCATTCTGCGCGTTATCGAGGCGGCCTGGAAGGAACTGATGGGGGGAAAGGGCTGATGGAGCCGGTCATCGTCTTCTTTGTCCTTTTTCTTGCCCTTCTCCTTCTCGGCATTCCCGTTGCGACATCGCTCGGTTTTACCGCAATAGCATTGATATGGAAATACAATCTCGGCATCCAGGTGCTGTCCCCGAATTTTTATGCGAACATAGCAAAGTTCCAGTTGCTTGCCCTGCCCTTTTTTATCCTTGCCGGCCTCATTCTCGACCGCTGTGGCATCTCCAGGAGGTTGATACGGTTTATCAGCCTCCTGGTAGGGCCCATCCCCGGCGGGCTTGCCATTGTCACGATCATCGTCGGCGTCATCTTTGCCGGCATCTCCGGATCAGGTCCGGCCGACACTGCGGCGCTCGGTACGATCTTGTTCCCCGCCATGGTCGCGATGGGATACGACAAGGGGTTCACTTCGGCACTGATCGCGGGGTCAGGCTCCCTGGCGATCGTTATTCCCCCGAGCATCGCCTTCATAATATACGGAGTGATAGCAAGCACCTCTGTCCCTGCGCTCTTTGCCGCAGGCGTCATCCCGGGGATAATCGCCGCCCTCCTTCTCACGATCCCTTCGGTCTTCATCGCAAAGAGGCGCGGATGGCACGGAGAACGGTGGGGGAATCGCAGGGAGATCTGGGATGCATTCAAGGGGGCGGTGTGGGGGCTTGCCGCACCCGGGGTAATCCTGGGCGGCATATACGGAGGGATATTCACGGCCACAGAGGCAGCGGTCGTTGCGGTTTTTTACGGACTCTTTCTTGGGCTTGTCGTATACAGGAGCCTAACCTTACCTATGCTCTACGGGATCTTCAGAGACGCTACGCTTTCGTCGGCAGTCATCATGTTCATAGTTGCCTTTGCAGGACTTTTTTCCTGGACGGGATCGACGCTCGGCGTAATGGACAAGACCTCGTCATACCTCCTTTCGATGTCATCGAACCCTTTTGTGATCCTGCTCCTCGTCAACGTGGTGCTCTTTATCGCCGGCATGCTCATGGATGCAATATCGATATACTACATATTTCTCCCCATCCTGCTACCCATCATGAAGCACTTCCAGTGGGACCCGGTATGGTTCGGAGTGGTCATGACAATGAACCTTGCCATCGGTCAGATAACCCCGCCGGTAGCCGTCAACCTTTATGTTATCGCCAACATTGCGGACATCTCACTGGAAAGGATCTCGCGGTCGATCGCGCCGTTTATCGGGATCATGCTCGTAGCGCTTCTTATCACAATGCTCTTTCCTTCGCTCTCCACGTCCCTGCCGGCGCTGTTCGGATTGAAATAATTGAAGCCTGATTTTCAATCAGAATAAGCATCCGCGCCGGGCTTCCTGAGCAGTGCTTGGGGGATAACATTGTCCCCTCTCCCCTTTGCGGGAGAGGGCAGGGTGAGGGGGAATGATACGGCCGGGCTTCCTCGCCTCACGACTTAAGAGTTTTGTCGTATATGGTTATTTTCTTCTTAGTCCTCTCCTCCTCCGCGTAGGATTCGGGACAAAGAGGTCGATGATATCATCGACGGTGATGACGCCGCTAAGAGCATCGTGCTCGTCGAGCACCGGTATTGCGATAAAGTCATATTTTGAAATAAGCTCCGCCACCTCCTTTCTATTCGCATCGAGGTAGACGTATTTCACATTAAGAGTCATCAGGTCTCCGAGTTTTGCATCCAGGGGGCTCGTTAAAAGCCTTCTCAGAGAGACGACGCCAAGAAGACGGTCGTCTGCGTCGACTATATATATATAATAGATGAATTCCACATCAGGCACCAGTAGTCTCATGTTTGAAAGGGTTTCGTCAACCGTCGTGTCGGGCAGAAAATCCAAAAATTCACTGGTCATGAGACCACCGGCCGTATCGTCCTCATAGCTCAGGAGGTCTTTTACCTCTTCAGCTTCCTCTTTTTCCATAAGGGAGAGGAGCTCTTCCGAGGCCTCTTCGGGCATATCACCCAGTATGTCGGCTGCCTCATCGGGGGGCATCTCTTCAAGGATGTCCGAGATCGTCTCTTTGTCCATCTCATTTAAGAGCTTTTCCCGTACCTCTGTTGAAACCTCGTGGAGCGCTTCCCCGGCCAGTTCTTCGTCTACCGATGAGAGTATCGCGGTTCCCTGTTCGGGGGGGATTTGGGTCAGGATCTGCGCGAGGTCTGAAGGGTGGAGGTTGCTTAATTGTTTTCTTGCCACATTTAATGTCAGATTTCGCAGATCGGGGTCGATGGTCTGCAGAAAATTCCAGTTAATTATGTTTTCCTTGATGGGTTTATTGAAAAGTGTCATGGCATTTTGGAGCAACCTGCCGCCGTCTATCCTTCGGAGGATGCCGTTCAGACCGACGTCTATGCCAAGGACGCAGATGTTTCCATCCACATCGCCGAGCTTCAGATCGTTGACCCTGACAACCTTTGCCCCGTTAACATCGAGTATTTGCTTATCAAGGATGTCTTTTTTTACCAGTATGTCGCTTTCGTTATAGATGTAAGAACGATGCTTTGCTTCCATCGTGTGAGCCGTGATTACAAACCTGTTAAAAAGGTTGAGGTGCTCAACCGGGAGTTCAAAAAAATGGTTTTTGTCTTTGATGACAAGCTTGGTAACGCTCGGGAATTTAACGCCAGGCACGATAACAAGATCCCAAAGGTTGCCCACCTTTCTGCCGTACTGATTGATGACGTCCTTCTTCAGTATCTCGCTTAAATAAACGTCCGCTATGAAGGTCATGAGGTCATTGTAACATTAAGAGTCTGCCATGACAATCCTTAAAGTCAGCCGTCAGCTGACAGGTGTCAGAGCTTATCGAGGATGATCTTTTCTATGGTATTGCAACCAAACAGATCAACGCCGCGCTGAAGCGATATATTGGACCCCCTCGGATGCCAGACGCGGGGATCGTAATCCGTGAATATGGTAATAGTGAAAAGGCCGGAGACGCCCGCGAGGTGCGCCATGCCTGAGTCGTTGGAGACAAAGATGCCACCACCTTTAAAAAAGCTCCAGACGTCGTTAAGATCGTCAATGCGCACCGCCTCCTCCACGTCTGTCTGCAGGCCGGCAGGCACCATCATGTGCGCCTGAATGCCCTTTGAACGCAGGGATCGATAGAGCGTCATGAAGTGTTCGGGCTCCCACTTCTCCTTTTCAAAGCCTCTTTCCGGGTACAGTATTACCCGTGGCGATCTTTGCCGTGGTATCTCTTTTTTGGCGGCCTCTATGGCGAACTGCGCAAGCTGCGCAAGCTGGTACTCCTCAACATGCACTTTTTCATTTTCATCTTTTGGTGTGCCGAAGGCTGACTGCCGATAGCTGACAGCTTTGTCAGGGTACATATCTATAAAGATCATCGGGTCGAGAGATATCTCCTGCCAGTGCCTCCTCAGATCGCCCTGCCTGTCCTTGCCGATAAAGATAACGCGTTTCCACCGTATGTCCGTTGGCTCCTTCGAGAAAAGGTATAGCCAGTGCCGGGATTCGACGCCATGTATCCTGAGGAAATATTCCGCCGGGAACAGGCGAAAGAACCGTTTTGTGCCGACGGCGACAATGTTATCCCCGAAATGATTGCGCAGCGATAAGAATACAGATTCGGAGAGGCAGACATCTCCGAGCCCGCCGAGATGCAAGAGGAGTATCTCATTCTCAGCCAATTAAACGCACCGTAAGCTTCCGTGACATTGTAACGAAAAAAGAATATTGAATGCAAGCAGGTTGCTGTGTTACATTCGCATAGATAGTTGCCAGGTAGCGGGATAATATGCCACGGCCAGAAAAGAAAAAGACCATAAAGCCTGCAAGGCTCCGCGAGGGGGACCGTGTCTGCGTTGTTTCGCCGGCATCTCCCTCGATGACAAAGATATACTACGAGAAGGGCAGGGCCGTCCTGGATGCAATGGGCTACCATGTTGTGCAGGGCAGGCATGTCAACGACAGGCGCCTCCTTTTTGCGGGCGACGCAAAGGCGCGGGCAGCGGATATAAACGGTGCATTCCGGGATCGATCGATCAGGGCCATCATCTGCGTGCGCGGCGGCTGCGGCACCGCGCAGGTACTCCCGTATATCGATTTTTCTGCCATTGCGAGGTACCCCAAGATATTTGTAGGCTACAGTGACATAACGGCTCTGCAGACAGCGATATTGCAGGAAACAGGGCTGGTAACATTCTACGGCCCCATGGTGTCGACGGACTTCGGGAAGCAGATGACCGGCTATGCCAGGGAAAGTTTCCTTACCATGCTCACGAACACCAGAGGAGAGACCGAGCTCAAGAATCCCGCCAGAAAAGAGATGGTAACCATAGTTCCCGGCAAGACAGAAGGAAGGCTGACAGGCGGCTGCCTTTCCATCGTTGTTGCGTCCCTTGGAACTCCATACGAGATCGACACACGGGATGCGATCCTTTTCTTCGAGGACATCGATGAGAAGCCGCACAGGATCGACCGGTACCTGACACAGCTTACACAGGCGGGGAAGCTCGCGCAGGCGCGGGGCATTGTATTCGGCACGTTTCCGCAGTGCAGCTACACTGCCCGCGACAACTACTCAAAGTATGGCGTGACGCTTCTCGATGTCATACGTGAACGGATCGTTCCCCTCAAGATACCCTGCATCTACGGTCTGCAGTTCGGCCACGTGCGCAGCAAGCTCACCATACCCTTCGGTGCCGCCGCCGCGCTCGACGCAACAAACAAACGGGTTACCGTCGAATCGGCAGTAACGTGAATACCTGAATGGTGAGTAGCGGCCATGATCGGAACATTAGGGCCGGAAAGAGTATTGTTATGAGCGCTTACAAGGGGGTTGGCTATGTATGAACATGAATATCAGGAGAAGCTTGTTACGCCGGAGCAGGCCATAGCGGCCATAAGGGATGGCGACATGGTGATTCATGGCTTTGGGCTGGCAGAACCTCCGGCGCTGCTCAGGGCGATCGCAGACAGGCTTAGGGCAGGAGATTTGAAACGGTTGAGGGTTTTTTCAGGTTTCCCGCTGAAGCATGCCTGCGAAACCATACTTGCCGTGGACCTGATGGACTGCGTGGATGTTTATTCCCAATTTGTCAGTACCGGTGAGCGGGGGCTTGTCAATACCGGCCTTGCCAGCTTTGTGCCCAACCATTTCCACCAGGTACCGAGACTCCTCACTGAATTCATTGGCGTTGATGTTTGTGTGACCACGGTTTCTCCTATCGATAAGAGCGGGTACTTCTCCTTAGGTACGACAAACGACTTTACCTCTACTGCGGCCCGCGCAGCCAGGGTGCTTATCGTCGAGGTGAACCGTTTTATGCCGCGGGTCTTCGGCGATTCCTCTATCCATATTTCAGAGGTGGACGCGATCATTGAGAACTATGAGCCGGTCTTTACCCTGCCAGGCGCTGACCCCAGGCCGGAGGATGAGATCATCGGAAGGGCCATTGCAGGGATGGTCCCGGACGGCGGCTGCCTGCAGCTCGGTATCGGGGCCCTTCCGAACGCAGTGACAGCATATCTGGAAGGCCATAAAGAACTTGGCATCCATACAGAGATCTTTGGGCCTGCAATGGTCCGCCTCATCAAGAAGGGGGTCATTACGGGGACACGGAAAACCCTGCACCCCCGAAAACATGTCTTCACCGTTGCCATAGGCGACGAGGAGATGCTTGAATTCATGGACAACAATCCGGCCATGGAGAGCTATCCCGTATCCTACACAAACCACCCGTCGGTCATTGCGCAGAACGACCGGATGATCTCCATCAATGCCGTACTGGAGGTTGATCTTACGGGCCAATGCAACGCCGAATTCCTTTACGGCCGTCAATACAGCGGCACAGGTGGCCAACTGGATTTTGTACGGGGCGCCTTTGATGCGAAGGAAGGCAAATCGATCCTTGCGTTTTATGCTACTGCCGACAATGGGAACATCTCGAGGATCGTTGATCGTCTTCCGCAGGGGGCTACGATAACAACCCCCCGTACGGACACACATTATCTGGTTACGGAATATGGCGTGGCCAACCTGAAGGGAAGATCGACAAGGGAAAGGGCGTTGGCAATCATCGGGTTGGCACACCCTAAGTTCCGGGAGCAGCTACTCCGGAAGGCAGAAGAGATGTACCTCCTCTAAAGAAGTACGGTTCCGTTCATGCTCAAGGCAAACCCCAGGCCTCCCGATAGCGTTCGTACTCTGAACGGGGCAACTGCACAAGCACCGGGGTCCTGGCCGGATCGAGCCATCGCAGGACCGCCTGCAGGTCAGGCTCTGCCATTCCCGTGCATCCGGCCGTTCCCCGGGATGCCGCCTTCCAGATATGGATAAAGATGCACGATCCTCTGCCGGGTATCGGCGGATGGGCGTTATGGCCGACAAATATTCCCATCTTATACAGCCCGTCTTTCCTGAGCATCTCTTCATGGCTTTTCCACCGGATAGGGGTGTTGGAGGCATCCAGGACCTGGTTGTAGAATTCCGAATCCACATCATCTATGCACTGTAATGACGCTGTGGCTTGCCGGTACAGAAGGTTGATCCACAGGGCCTCGTCGGGGGGTGCATAGCCAAAGGCGAAGCCCAGAAGGAAGATCCCGGCGGGCGCTTTTCCGTCGCCTTCCACCTTTGCAGGGGCCGTGCTCGGTGACGGTGCGTCATTAAGGCCGATGCCCCAGCCCAGACCATTGCGGCCGACCACTGCGGCAGACGCTTCGTTGACCGCCCTCCAGGGTGCCTGTGTGCTTTCCCGTTCGAACAACTGAAGCGAGGCTTCCGCAGAACCCCAGGACTCGGTCAGGACAACCACTGCCTGGAGGGGATGAACCGGCAGGGATGATCCACCCATAGTTTGTGTACATACAAGAAGGATGGAGATCACAAGAAAGGAGGCGCAACGGAATGCTGCAAGCGCTCTGAACACGATCAATACCTCCTCATAGACTCGCATGGTCGATGAGGAGGTATTCACTCATCCGGCAGAAAGACCTCCCTTGATTGACCGTGCTGATCTTTCAATCTTCCTCCAAACCTCTTAAAAATGCAATGAAATTACATAAAGGCGCCAAGATGTTAACTTGCCCCACGTATCGCCAGAATATTACCCATTTCACGCTATGCATAAAATGGGTAATATTTGAAGCTGCTCCGTCGAAACATTGATTGCACGACATGTCTTTGTCCATTTACAGCGCCTTGCCGCTTTGTTCTCCTGTTGCCTCCATCGCTGCCCTTGTGTTTATATTTTTTTATCCGAAATCGCGCTCAGAAGCTGAAGGTAAGATTTGCGCCTCCCACAAAGACGGTGCCGAGGTATCCGTTGGGGTTATACGAAACGGCGCCAATCTTCTTCTTCGCGTCGCCGGATAGCGGAAACCAGTATTGTGCAACCGGCTGGAATGAGATGGCCTTTGTCAAGGGAATGGCGAACCCCGCCTTTATCATGCCGTCGTGGAACCCTTTGTATTTCGATCCCGTATAAGCTTCCTCGGCTGCTTCATATGTCTTCCAGTACCTATTCTGTCCGATAAAATAGCCGGCTGACGCACCGAGATCAAGGGTCACACCCTTGTACACGGGAACCGAATGGGAGAAGGAAAGATTTATGTAAGTCCCGGTATACTCCGCGATGTCCTGGTTGATAGCGAGGGTTGGCTTTGTAAGGATATCGTATGTTGCGCTGACGAAGAGCTCCTCGGTCTCATTGGTATACTTTGTGTTGTAGTAAATATACCCGCCGGTGAGGGAGAGCTTGTCAAGGGAGCGGGTGTAGCTGAGGGTCAGGTCGGTCTCGTTGAACCACTTCCTCCCATCCTTATCAGAGGCGCTCGGAAAGTAGGACTGCGTATCAAGGGAGTTGCTGTCCACGTTGCCCCAGTAGTTGGCCGAAAAGCCTTTGAAAGAGGCGGTAACGGCCGGCTGCACCACAAAGCTGCCCCTGCTTAGTTCATAACCACGGAAAACATATTTATTGAATACTCCAAGGGTAACGCTGCCGGTCACCTTCTCTTCGGGCGCCTTCTCCGGCGCCCCGGCCTCCGGCGACTTTGCCTCTTCGGCAAAAAGACTGGTCACTGTAATGCAGCATAGCAGAAACACCATACACATAAAAATTTTAATAAGCTTCATCTGGAACCTCCTGTTTGAATGACAAAATGTTGCTGCCTGACGCCGAACGATCTGTCACCTCCTCCCTGTCATGAAATGAAAAAGGCGTCTTGAAACCGTCATCGGTTCGAAGACGCCCGCATCTCACTTGTTTATAAAATAAAAAAAGCGTTCGATATCTTTTACTCGAACGCCATTGTCTTATTACACAACGTTGTGTTGTTTGCCCTTGCCCCGGGCACGTGTCCTGTATTGGTGTACAAGTAATGAATTGACCGGCGCGTTAACTCCTGCCGCCGTTCCCGTCGAGAAACTCTATACCGTGGGCTATACGGTATTCAGTATCACTGATACGATCTCTTGCAGAAACATATTTTATAAATATCTTTTTAATTATGTTACAATGGACAAGGGGGTGATGTAATGCGCGCTAATTTTGAAATAGCAAAATTTTTAAAACAAAATAATATCAATGATATTTTCTATCTGCCGGGCATTCAAACGCTTTCCCTTGACGAGGCGTTCGTCTCATACGGCATCAACGTCTTTATGGGAAGGTACGAGTCGAATATCGCCTACATGGCTGAGGGCTATTCGCGGGCTGCAGATAAGGCCGGGGTTATTTTTATCACCCCCGGTCCGGGCCTGGGTAATGTTGTATCGGGCTGCATGGAGGCCTACGGCGACGATTCACCGCTTATTGTCGTACACATCGACACAAACAGGGCTGAACACGGCAGAGGCGTCCTCCACGAGCTTGCAGAGCCTGAGAACATATTCAGGTACTTTACAAAGAAGACCTTTTACGTATCGTCCCTGCAAGGCCTTGTCCCTGCTCTGGAGGAGGCGTACAGGACAGCGGTAACGGACAGAAAGGGCCCTGTAGTGATATCCATACCATTCATATTCCTCGATAAAGAGGTCCCTGCGGGAAAACCGTCCACAGGTAAAGGCTTGCCGTCGAGCGCAGGATATGAAGGTCGTTCAACGCAACAAAGCGGCGCGCAGCTCAAAGACACCATGGAGAGAATGAGCTCTCTCCTGCGAGACAAGGAAAGGCCTCTCCTGATATGCGGCAAATCGGTCATGTTCGATCACGCAAGGGAGATATTGGGGCCGCTCTGCATGCGCGCCTCCATGCCCTTTTTTACTACCACGGGAGGCAAGGGCATCATCGATGAGAGGCTGGCCTGCAGCTTCGGCAATGTCATACAAAAAGGGATAGTAAAGAAAATTCTGGGGGAGGCCGATGTTGTGATAGCCGTCGGCACACGGCTGCGGGATGTTGACGCGAAAAGAAGGGGCGTCAAGATAGAAGAGCTTGTACATATAGACATAGACGACAGGTGGCTCGGGAAGAATTATCCCACGACGATCGGCGCCTCTCATGATTTGAGAGATCTTCTCGGCGCATTCGACAAGCTGTTCAGCAAAAGGAGATTCAACTGGGACCTGGACCGGCTGAAAAAAGAACAGGAACGCGAGAGAAGGGCTTTGCGAAAAAGAGAAGAAGGGCTCCGGATCATAGAGGCGGTAAGGGATGCCATACCGGAGGACACGGTCACCATATGGGACCTGAGCCTCATCTCCTATTGGGCCGAGTACTATTTTCCCGTCTACAGACAACGGACATTTTTAATGCCGAGGGGGATCTCGCCAATCTTCTACGGGCTGCCGGCCTCAATAGGGGCAAAAGCAGGAGAGCCTGACCGCCCCTGCCTGGGTATATGCGGGGACGGAGGGGCGTTTCCCGGCATAAGTGAGCTCTCCACCATGAAAAAATACAACATCCCTGTAGTGATCCTTGTGTATAACAACGGATGCTTTGGCACGCTTGAGGATATGATGAGGAAAAGATACGGCAAAAAAGGCTCAATGGACCTCGTCAACCCTGATTTTGTAAAGATAGCCAGGGCCTTTGACATAAAGGCGAAAAGGACCGGCTCGGCAGAGGGTCTTAAAAAGATATTGCAAGGCATGAGATGGGATGAGCCCTATCTCATAGAATTTCAATATCCGCTCTTTTCAACCCCCTGGGGCTAAATTTATGACCTGACCCCCTATGAGCCTGCTTGCGGAGAAGGATGCGGCAGGGGCAACACGATACAGTGTAGCCACCATACAAATCTTCAATATTTTTATGCCTAACGTTAAGACACGCCGTGAGCCGATTTTTTCGGCGATCCGGTGGGGCCGATTATTAGGCTTAGAATTTAACCCTTCGAGCATTATTGTCAGGGTATGGATACTCCATATGTTTGGCTGTAGCCCGCGCAATAGCTTCACCGTAATAACGAGCGACAACCTTGAGTGCCATATCAATCCCCGCCGAAATGCCTGCGGACGTGAATATACGCCCGTCTTCGACAACATGCTTGTCATGCGCAACCCTTACTGTTGGAAATGATTCACGCATCCAATCGAGCGAGCGCCAGTGGGTTGTTGCGTGGCGCCCGTCAAGCAATCCGGCAAACCCAAGAAGCATTGAACCGGTGCAGACCGATGTGAGGGTTTCAACCTCCAAGGCACGGATACGCAACCAGTTGAGCATCGCCGGGTTTTTCAGTTCTTTGCGGGTACCCCAACCACCGGGTACGACAAGAATTCCTAACTTTGGACAACTCTCGAATGTATGGTCGGGAATAACTTTCATGCCTCCGGTTGTTACTACAGGTCCGTTTTTCTCTGCGACCAACAGCACCTCAAACGGCGACGGCTCTTCCCGTCGCCTTTCTTCATTGAGGCGGGCGGCGGAGAAGACTTCGAAAGGACCGCAAAAATCGAGAACATCTATGTTCTCAAATAACACTATACCGACACGTCTCCTCTCCATGCTATTCCCTCCTTCTAAATGTCTAATGATGAGTTGAGCCGGGCGTCAGCGATCGGCCCAAACGACTGGCTATGACCCTTCTCTTGATTCACTGGTTGCTTCCAGTATTTCCTGTCTGGAAATGCTTTTGCACAAGCCTGGTACGTCGAATGGGGAACTGACCTCTGCTAAAAAGCGACGGGGCCACCACCCGGCGCTTTGATTGACTTGTCAGGCGGTAATCATTTTGGTTCATAATGGATAACCTTCTGAAAGCAATATTCAAAAAGGTCTTGGATCTTTGCAGTTGATTGGCGGCCCTCACGACCGAGTCCGACAACCGGAAATCAGTAAGGCTTTACTCAACATCAATCACCCTCACCACCTTCAAACCTTCTCTGGCTCTTGGATGATTGCTTTCGTAATACCTCTTGAATTCGTCGATGGAGCAATACGATTCAGCGCATCTTTTAAGAAATAGGCTGAATCGAAGCATACGCCGGACTTAAGTATGAATGTTTCTTCAGGCGATCGAGGGGTAGCCTGAGATTTGCCCGCTGACTCTTTTGCTCGTTTTTTATCGAATGAAAAATTCGACCTCATCCATTTATCCACGTCCTTATAAGATTTCCATTGGGAGACTGTTTCTTCATAGGTTTTTGTCGGGACAGTAGCACAGGCAAACACAATCACGATGAATATAGGCAGAACAAAAAATCTCAATTTCATAATATGTTTTTGTTTTATTCGGACATTCATTTTATTTAGGCTAATAAAAAGCTGAGCCGGAGGCAACACGCCTCTTTGTTGTCGATTGGCCCCAGCGGATTGTTATCCATTTTTCTCAATATACTGAACCCCATCGATTCCCTTAAAGTCAGAATCTTGTGTCCATATAGTTGCTTTGTATAGCCATGCTGTTGCCAGTATTATGCTGTCCGCCATTGGCAAATGATAGTCAATGCTTATTTTTGCTGCAAGCATAGAAATGTTTGCCGTGAGGTCTGCAACAGAACCTTGCTGCATGACAGCAATTGATTGCAAAGCATCGGATTCATTGCGCTGCCGGAGAACAACCTTAAACACTTCATAGATTGTTATTGAAGGGACAAGAATATCATCCGCATGTTGAAGAGGGCCAGAGAAGAAAGAAGCATTCGGTCCATCTGAGAAAAACTCAAGCCATCCGGAAGAGTCGATTATGTTCATAGTCTATCCGATTCTCTTTCTACGGTTGTTTTTATTCCTTTAAGAAAACCTTTCATTTCCGAGATTTGCCTTAGAGGGATCATCTCTATTCGATTGCCAAAAACAACCATCTGAATCTTTTGCCCGGGTGATAGTTGCAGTGCATCCCTGAGTTTCTTTGGGATTACAACCTGAAATTTAGGAGAAATTTTAACAGCTTCCATACGCTGCCTCCATCGATAGTAGTTTTGTAATATTATAACCGATAACGTATTACCGTACAAGTAGAATTTCTTTTTTTGGGTAACACTAAATATACCAACTTGTTATTTCCAATTATTATACACTGTTCCAAAAAAAGACAATAAAAATATCTGTTAAGATGTTTAGGACCATTTTGATTTCATCGATACGCTAAGGGCCGACAGGAACGTCACTGACTGGCAGGTGCGTCAGGCCGAAGGCGCACTTTTGTTGTATCTTGACCGCTTCAGGAGCGGCGACAGGCTAAAGGTTTTGCCGGCGTCACGAGGAACATGGCAAACGCCCCTAAAAGTCCGTCAGAGCTTGCACTCCCCGAAGTTCATGCACCCCTTGAATGCGGTGTAGCGCTCCCTGATCTCTTCGTAGGCGAGCCTCTTGATCCTGTTGATGCTGAAGTCCTCCACGTTGAAGGAGGCCATCACGGTCCCCATGACGATCGCCTGCTTGATCGTCTCCGACGAGGCATCGCCGATGTTCGCGAGGTAGCCCATGAAGCCGCCCGCGAAGGTATCGCCGGCGCCGGTGGGGTCGAAGACGTCTTCCAGCGGAAAGGCCGGAGCGAGGAAGACTTCATCCCTGTTCATCATGAAGACGCCGTACTCCCCGCGCTTCACTACAACGCAGGTGGGGCCCAGGTCGATGATCTTTCTGGCGCCCTTCACAAGGCTGTGCTCTTTTGTGATCTCCCGGAGCTCCGCCTCGTTGATGACGAGCATGTGAACGCGCCTGATCACGTCCATGAGCCGATCGTACTTGTGCTCGATCCAGAAGTTCATCGTGTCGAGGACGATGGCTGTGGGAGACTTTACCTGGTCGATCACGTGGGCCTGAAGGTCAGGGTCGATATTCGCGAGGAACAGGAAGTCAGCGTCGCGGAAGCCCTCGGGGATATGGGGCCTGTAGGTCTCGATCACGTTGAGCTCGGTCTTGAGGGTGATGGCCTGGTTGAGGTCGTAGCCGTACTTCCCCTCCCACCGGAACGTCTTCCCCTCGTCAATGGCGAGGCCCGACATGTCGACGTTCCGCTCCTTCAGGAACTCTATCTCACTGAGCTTGAAATCCCTCCCCACGGCAGCCACGATGCCCACGTCGGCGAAGAAGCTCGCCGCATTGGTGAAATGGAGTGCAGAGCCGCCAAGGACGTTCTCCGCCTTGCCGAAAGGCGTCTCTATGGAATCGTATGCGACGGTGCCTGCAACGAGAAGCTTTATCATGTTCCCATTTCCCAGGAGGCGAGGTATCTCTTCTGCTCCTCAGTCAGCTTGTCTATCGTGATCCCTGACGATCTGAGCTTCAGCATTGCAACGTTCTTATCGATCTCCTGCGGCACAGAGTAGACCTTCTTCTCGAGCTTCTTTCCCTTCTTCCACATGAACTCAGAGCAGAGCGACTGGTTCGCGAAGCTCATGTCCATGACGTCCGACGGGTGGCCTTCAGCGCAGGCAAGGTTGACGAGCCTGCCTTCGCCGAGGAGGAATATCTTCCTGCCGTCGCCAAGGGTATATTCATCGATGTGGCCGCGGATCTTCCTCTTTTTCTTCTTCATCGCCTCCAGCGCCCCTATCTCTATCTCCACGTTGAAGTGGCCCGAGTTCGCCACGATCGCCCCGTCCTTCATCTTTTTGAAGTGCTCCCTTCTGATCACGTTGATATCGCCGGTAGTGGTAACGAATATATCGCCGATGGGTGCGGCCTTTTCCATAGACATGACCTCATAGCCGTCCATATGCGCCTCCAGCGCCCTCAGCGGATCTACCTCCGTGACGATCACATGGGCCCCGAGCCCTTTTGCCCTCATGGAGACGCCCTTGCCGCACCAGCCGTAACCCGCCAGGACAAAGGTTGCGCCTGCGAAGAGGATGTTGGTAGCGCGCAGGATGCCGTCGATGGTGCTTTGTCCTGTCCCGTACCGGTTGTCGAACATGTGCTTCGTCTGCGCGTCATTGACGGCGATGACGGGAAAGCAGAGGACCCCTTCCTTTTCCATGCTCTTTAAGCGTATGACGCCGGTCGTCGTCTCCTCCATGGAGCCGAACACGCCGGCAACAAGCTTGCCCCTTTCCGCCGCGGTCAGTCTTTTCACCCATTTCTTTATCACCGGGTGGAGCGCGTCGTACCGCTCGAGGGCTATCATATGGAGCGCCCCGACCAGGTCGGCGCCGTCGTCCATGGTGATGTTCGGCATGAACGCAAGGGCCTTCATGATATGGGTGTAATACTGCTCATCGTTCTCTCCTTTGATCGAGAACGTGGGGATCTTCATATATTTCACGATCGCCGCCGCGACGTCGTCCTGCGTGGAGAGCGGGTTGGACGCGCACAGCGCGATCTGGGCGCCGCCTTCCTTCAGCGTCCTCACAAGGTTTGCCGTCTCGGTGGTGACGTGGAGGCAGCACGCGATCCTCACCCCTTTCAGCGTCTTTTCTTTTGCGAATCTTTCCCGGATCTTTTGCAAAACAGGCATTCTCCGTCCCGCCCATTCGATCCTTTCCATTCCCTGCTCAGCAAGTTTTATATCCCTGACATCATAATCCATTTTTACCTCTCCTGGCTTATTAGCTATCAGCAGTCAGCTTTCAGAGACTCGTAAAAACGAAGCAAAAGCCTGTTTCATGGCTGATCGCTGATGGCTGCATGCTGACTGCTGTATTTAGATTCCTGCTTTTTTCCTGATCTCTTCGACCATATCAAGGCGTTCCCAGGTAAATCCCGGCTCGTTTCGCCCGAAATGGCCGCCGCATGCTGTCTGGTTGTAGACGGGTTTCAGAAGGTCGAGCCTTTCGATGATCTTCCTCGGCCTGAGGTCAAAGAGTTCGTTCACGATTTCGGCTATCTTGTCCGGCGGTATCTTCGATGTCCCCTGGGTGTCGACCATGACGGAAACAGGTTTTGCCACGCCTATCGTATAGGCGATCTGGATCTCTATCTTTTCGGCAAGCCCCGCGGCAACGAGGTTCTTCGCTACGTAACGCGCCATGTAGGAGCTGCTCCTGTCCACTTTTGACGGGTCCTTTCCCGAAAACGCGCCGCCGCCGTGGCTGCTCATGCCGCCGTAGGTATCGACGATGATCTTTCTTCCCGTCATCCCGCAGTCGCCTTTGGGCCCGCCTACGACGAACCTCCCCGTAGAGTTGATATAGAACTTCGTGTTCTTGTCCATCATCTCCGGCGGTATAACCTTCTTAATGACCTCTTCGGTGATCCCCTCACGGACAGCCTCTATAGTTACGTCCGGGTTGTGCTGGGCGGCTATGACGACAGCGTCAACGCGGACGGGCTTCTTGTCGATATACTCGATGGTGACCTGGCTTTTTCCGTCCGGGCGGAGGAACCTTAGCGTATTGTTCTTCCTTACCTCGGAAAGCCTTTTTATGAGCTTGTGGGCGTACATAATCGGCATGGGCATGAATTCCGGCGTCTCATTGCAGGCATAGCCGAACATGATGCCCTGATCCCCCGCGCCCTGTTCGTGATCGCCGGATTCGTTGACGCCCATCGCGATATCAGGCGACTGCTCATCGATCGTGGTAAGCACCGCGCAGGTCTCCCAGTCAAAACCCATTGAAGAGTCGTTGTATCCGATGCCCTTCACGGTCTGCCTTACGATGTCAGGTATATTGACATAGCTGTTTGTCGTTATCTCTCCACCAACGAGCGCAAGCCCGGTGGTGACGTATGTTTCACAGGCCACCCTTGCCTTGGTATCCTGCGCGATGATCGCATCCAGCACCGCGTCAGAGATTTGGTCCGCTACCTTGTCAGGGTGTCCTTCGGCAACAGACTCTGAAGAAAATAGATATCTTGTCATTCCCATTGTACTACCTCCTTATGTAAGCTATCGGCTGCCGGTTATCAGCAACAAATATAAAAACCTGTTTATTGTACTGATTATTTCCCTATAAAGCCATAATAAATACTATCGTTCAATTCTGCGCTACTCATCATAGCACTTAATAAAATCATTGGGGAATATCTCCGCCATTGAATTTCTCAAAAACCGCTCGCCCTCTTTTGCCGAGTCCTTTTTCATGATCTCTTCAACGAGATCCCTGCAATAGCTCTGGTCAAGGCCCCTGATTATTTTCTTTATCCTCGGAATCGAATAAGGGTTCATGCTGACTTCATCGAGTCCCAACCCAAGCATGATAGGCACATAGAGGGGCTCTCCGGCCATCTCCCCGCATAATGCTATTTCTATCTTATTGGCGTGGGCGTCGTCAACGGCCCGCTTTATCATCTTCAGCACTGCCGGGTGCAGCGGCTCATAAAGGTATGAAACGTATTCGTTTACCCTGTCTATGGCAAGGGTATATTGGATGAGGTCGTTGGTGCCGATGCTGAAAAAATCTACTTCCCCTGCAAGCTTGTCGCTGATCATACACGCGGAGGGCACCTCGATCATGATGCCGATCTTTATATCCTTGTTGAAATGGATCCGCTTATGGCTTAGTTCGGCCATGCATTCGGCAATGATCGCCTTTGTCTTCCGTACCTCATCAATACCGGAAACCATCGGGATCAGTATCCTCAGCGGCCCGAAGGAGCTCGCCCTCAAGATCCCCATAAGCTGGGCCTTAAATATAGAAAGCTCTTTTATGCACAAACGTATTGCCCTTAAGCCCATTGCAGGGTTCATCTCTTTCGGCATGTCAACGTCGGAGACAAACTTGTCGCCGCCTATATCGAGTGTTCGTATGGTGATATATTGCAGCGATTTGTTTTCCGCGAGCTTTCTGTATATATGATAATGGTCCATCTCTGTTGGGAGGGTCTTCCGTGAGAGATAGATGTACTCTGTCCTGTATAGTCCGATGCCAAGTGCGCCGTATTTTTCGACGATATCTACCTCGGCCAGCAACTCGATATTTGCCCCCACCTTCAGCCTGAAACCATCTTTTGTCTCCGGTTTCAGCCGGGCTATCCTGAGGAACTCTTTTCTCTGGTTTCGCAGGTGGATCTGCTTTACGAGATAATCCTTCTGGACCTGCTTTGTCGGATTGATGATGACGACCCCTTCATCGCCGTCGACGATGATCGTGTCGTTATTTTTTACCAGGCTTGTAATATTTCCGACGCCAACCACGGCTGGTATTTCCAGTGCCCGCGCCACAATAGATGTATGAGAGGTCCTGCCGCCGACGTCGGTGACAAAGCCGGAGATGCTGTTGAGGTTCAACTGGATCGTATCGGCCGGAGAAAGATCGTGAGCAATAATGATCGATTTGCCTTCCATGCTCTTCCTGTCAATGCCGGATTTTTTTCCCTTTACCATGATCCTCACGAGCCGTTCGTGGATGTACTTGAGGTCCTGCCCCCTTTCCCTCAGATAGGAATCCTCGATCTTGTCAAAGCTTGTGAGGAATTTCGATATAACAATATCGAGCGCCCATTCGGCGTTGATCTTTTCCCTTCTTATGACATCAATCACTTCATTGACAAAAAAGTCGTCCTGGATAATCAGCATGTGCGTATCGATGATAAAGGCATGCTTTCTTACTTCGTCGTCCAGAATGGTCTCTTTGATGTTATTAAGTTCTTCTATTGCCGTATGTACGGCATTTCTGAATTTATGAGCCTCCCTCTCCACATGCTCTTCCCTGATGGAGAGCTTATTGATGGGGATCCTGCCGCGTTCAAGAAGATAGATCTTTCCTGTCGTTATGCCCGATGAAACCCCAATTCCCCTGAGAACCTTATTTGTGAACAGCTCTTCCATTATTCTTCCTGAAACCCTTCATCGATAAGGTTGCCGATCTCACGGAACGCATTTTCTTCGTCAACGCCATCAACCTTCAATGCGATCCTGCTCCCCAGCGGACAGGCGAGCATCAAAAGCCCCATGATGCTTTTGCCGTTAACGACCATGCCGTCTTTTTCAACCATAACATTTGCGTTGAATTCAGCGGCCTTTTTCACGAATGTAGCAGCGGCCCTTGCGTGAAGGCCAAGCCTGTTTCTGATAGTAAACGTTCCTTCCAGCACCGCGTCCTACTCCTTTTTCCTTGCCTTTAGCACGTCCGTTGCGAGGTAGATATTCTTCTGTCCGTATTGGGTAATGAACTCCGCGAGCTCATTGATGGACTTTCCTTCCCTGTACGTGGTCAGTTTTATCAACATGGGGAGGTTGACCCCGGCGACAACCTCCACTTTGCCCTCTTCCAGGAAAGAGAGGCTTATGTTCGAAGGGGTTCCCCCGAACATATCGGTGAGAATAATAACCCCTTCGCCGGCGCTTGTTTCCTTTATCGCGGATACGACCCTGTCTTTGATGACCTCAACATCTTCATCTGGAAAAATATCGACGTAGGAGAATTGTTTTTGTTTGCCGACGATCAGTTCTGTTGCCGCCACCATCTCTCGTGCAAGGTTAAAATGTGCTGCCACTATCAGTCCTACCATAAGCAACCCCCTACCTGTCGATATCCCTATGGATAGTGGATACGTTATAGTTCAAAGAAAACAATTTTTCCGCGAGCTCATGTACTATAAACACTGACCTATGTTTTCCCCCTGTGCACCCGATACAGATTGTAAGATAGCTTTTCCCCTCTTTCTCATATAAAGGTATAAGGAATTCTAAAAAATCGTAAAGTAAAGTTGAATATTGGTCATACATTTCGCTCGAACGTATAAATTCCCCAACGTCTTTTTCGAGGCCCGTCTTCTCCCGCAGTCCATCAACGAAAAATGGATTTGGGAGAAACCGTACATCCAGCAGCATGTCTGCCTCAAGGGGAATTCCGTAAGGATAACCGAAGGATATGAGGTTTATCTTCATCACCTGCTCTTCGTCGCTGTATTTCTTCAGGACAAAACGGCGCAGGTCATGTTGGATAAGGTGCGTACTGTCGATCACCTGGTCCGCCATGTCCTTTATCCAGCCGACGAGTCCCCTTTCTTCTTTCAGTGCATCCCGTACATTAGAGGTGGTAAAAAGCGGATGGGACCTTCGCGTCTCCTTATAACGTCTGAGGAGTATGTCCTCAGAGCTTTCGAGAAATATGATCTCTGCCTCGAACCGGTCTTTGATATTTTTGAGGATGTCCTTGCCTTCGTCGAAAAACTCCCTTTCCCTTACGTCGACAACAAAGGCGCACTTCTTTATCTTTTCGCCTGCGGCATGGCACAGTTCGAGGAACTTCTGCAAAAGTATGAGCGGGAAATTGTCAACGCAGAAAAACCCTATATCCTCCAGAGCCCTCAGGAATGTTGTTTTTCCGGAACCTGAAATACCGCTTACAATAACCACTTTCATGGTGTCGGGCGGTCCTCCATCGATCGCTGCATCCTTTCCTCGAGATCTGCCACTGTATTCACGCCATGTGTCCTGAGTATATGGTTCCGGCAAGCAAGCTCAATGATGGCGGAGACATTTTTGCCGGAACTGACGGGAATTTTCACCAAAGGCAGTTCTATCCCGAGGATGCTGTATCTTTCCTCCTTAAGGCCTATCCGCTCGCATTCCGTACTGTCTTTCCAGTCGAAAAGCTCTATGGCGAGATCAATCTTCTTCTCATCCCGAACGGCAGATACACCAAAAAGTTTTTCTATATCAACTATGCCGATTCCCCGTATCTCCAAAAGGCTTTTTATCATTTCAGGCGATTCGCCATGGAGCGATAATGCCCCGACCTTTTTCACACAGACGACATCGTCGACAACGAGCCTGTGTCCCCGCATGATTAATTCAAGGGCGTTTTCACTCTTTCCTATCCCTGGCCTGCCCATTATCAACGCCCCGACACCGAGTATATCGAGCAGGACCCCATGTACCGTTGTCGTGGGAGCGAGCCTCTCTTCAAGCAATTTTGTTATCCGCTCGATGAAAAGAGAGGTTGCAAGTTTTGTTCTCAAAAGGGGAATTTTTTCCTCTTCTGTTTTGGTGAGAAAATATTCCGGCACTTTCAGGTTCCTGGTAACAATAAAGCAGACAACATCGTTTTTGCAAAGCTCCTTAATGATCCTTTTTCTTTGTGTATCGGCAAGGGACCGCAGGTATGAGATCTCTATGTTGCCGAGGATCTGAACCCGATGGGGGTGGAGGTAGACCATGTTGCCGGTAATAACAAGGCCGAGCTTTTGAATTCTTTGATTGTAGACCTTTCTTGAAAGCCCCTTTGACCCCGAGATAACCTCCAGGCCTAACCCGTAAAGGGTATCATCTGCCAATTCCTGTACTGCTATCCCTTTCATTGATTCTTTCTCAGCGACCGGTACACTAAATCTTTTCATCCTCCTCGAGAATGCTTGTGTATATGTCGGATACATTCGTAAATTTTATTATCTTTTTCCGCAACGACTGGTCGCGCAGGATCTTTGTGATCCTGGAGAGCACTTTCAGGTGAAGGCTTGCCGAGTCCTCCGGCGCAAGCACCAAAAAAAAGATATAAACAGGGGCTCTGTCGACGGCATCGAAATCTACCCCATTTTGGGACCTTCCAAATGCACACATGATATTGTTGATATTTTTCAGTTTACCGTGTGGAACAGCAACGCCATTGCCGATACCGGTACTGCCGAGCTTTTCGCGATCCATTACTACGTTGACGGCCGTTACAACGTCTTCTATCAAGCGCGCCTTCGCAAGGGCTTCAACAAGTTCTGAAATGACCTCCCTTTTTGTTTGTCCCTTTATGTCGGCAACTATACATTGTTCCTGAAGTATTTCTGTTATTTTCAAGGCCTTTTCCCTAGTGTCTCGATCAAGCCGTACTTACCGTCTTTCCTCTTGTAGACAACGCATATGTTGTCTCTCTCTCCCTCGCGGAATATTATAAAACTATCTCCCGAGGCCTGTAGTTGCATAACCGCTTCCTCAGGGTCCATGGGTTTTGCGTCGATCGTTTTTGTCACGATGATGCTCGATTCCTCGGGCACCTGGAGGGACGGGGCGTATTTTGTTTTTCCTTCACGGTATTTTTTTGTTTTGTCCCTGAACTTTGTTAATCGCCTTTCAAGCTTGTCGAGGATCTTGTCAACGGCAGCATGCATATCGTCCATCACCTCGTGTGCATTGAAGACAACCCCGTTTAATGTGAACATCACATCAATACGATGTCTGTATTTCCGTTCGAGGGAGAGGACAACATGGATATCAAGGGGCGCCTCTACGTATTTTTGTAGTCTCGTCATCTTTTCTTCCACGTACTGCCTGATGTTTTCATCGGTTTCGATGTGTCTAAAACTTATCGTGATGTCCATAAGTCCTCCGCTTATAAAAATAAGGTTGGCAATCACCAACCCTCATTCTTAGGTTAACAGATGTAGATGGCCATGTCAATCCAATTCATTGAAAATATTCAGCTATCAGCAGTCGGCTATCAGCAGTCGGCTATCAGCAATAAATACGGTCTTTTTGGTTCATTTGGTCTGTCTGGTCTGCTTGGTCTTAACGTTGAACAGATGTTTTTACGCCTCATGTGGTCTTCACCAGCATCCGGTATCCGGTTTACCATGACCATGAGATGCTTCTCCGTCAATCCTGTTCCGTCCTGTCCCTTGAAGATGGTATGTTCAGGGCTTCCCGGTATTTCGCTACCGTCCTCCTCGCAATGTTAATGCCCTGTTTTGCCTTCAAATAACCGGCCATTTCGCTGTCTGTCAGAGGTTTCTTCTTGTCCTCATGCCTTATGATCTCTGCGATAAAGTCCATAACGACGTTTGTAGAGAGAGGGCTATCCCCCTCTTTATCGATACCGGTGGGAAAAAAGAACTTCAACTCGTAGAGACCCTGGGGGCAACTCATATACTTGTTCGTAGTAATGCGACTCACCGTAGATTCATGAACGCCGATGTCCTGCGCTACATCTTTGAGGATAAGGGGCTTTAGCGAACGCAAACCCTGTTCAAAAAAATCCCGCTGGAATTTTAATATACTTTCCGCCACGAGATACAGAGTTCGCTGTCGCTGTTGAATGCTTTTAATAAACCATTCTGCCTGATGGAGCTTGTTCTTAATGTATTTCTTTGTATCGCTGGAAGTCTTCTTGTCCCTGCAAAGCTCAGTGTAGTATCTGTTAAGCCTCAGTTCCGGGAGGTCATCATCGTTCAGTAATATTTCGAAGCCGTCCTCTGTTTTTATAACGTATACATCGGGAACAATGTATGATGTGTATTCGTCGCTGTAGTTCCTGCCAGGCTTCGGGTCAAAACCTTTTATCTTTTCAAAGACCTTTTTAACGGCATCGAGAGGATAGCCGGTTGCCTTTGCGATACCCTTTGCGTTATTATGATGAAAGAGCTCAAAATAGGAGGAAAGAATCTGTTCAAGCAGGGGGTCTTTTTCCCCAAGGGCTTCATACTGGATGATGATACATTCCTTCAGGTCTCTGGCCCCCACCCCGGTCGGGTCAAACTTCTGGACCTTTTTCAGCACCTCTTCCAGTAATTCTTCAGAAAACCCCGATGATTTGGAGATCTCGCTTATCGGATAGGCCAGGTAGCCATTGTCGTCTATGTTCTCTATTATCCATTCCACGACAAGACGCTCGTTCTGGTCAAAACTTGCCAGACCTGCCTGCCACCTGAGATAATCCCTCAGGTTGGAGGGTTTCTTTATGATGTTTTCATAATCCGGATATTCTCTTTCCTCTCTGTAAGAAAATTCTTCCGAAGGCGAGAAGCGGTCAAGCAATTCCGCAATCTCTTCTCCATCGTCCTTGGATTCCTGCGTCTGCTCTTCAGCCTGCTCTTCACCGGCCTCGAGGATGGGATTCTCTTTAATTTCCTGTTCGATGGCCTCCACGAGCTCAAGCTTCGACAACTGAAGAAGCCTTATCGCCTGCTGGAGCTGCTGCGTCAGTATCGGTGACAGCCTCTGTGTCTGTTTAAGTTCCAACATCGATGTAGAATTCCTCTCCCAAATAAACCTCTCGCACTATTTTGTCCTGGGCTACGCTTTCAGGGGTCCCCTCGAGGAGAACCTTTCCGCTGTTTACCACATAGGCCCTGTCGCAGATCGGCAGAGAGTCTCTCACGTTATGGTCCGAGAGAAGTACTCCGATACCACGTTTTTTCAGACCGTTGACTATCTTTTTCAGATCAGACACCGAGATGGGATCGATACCGGAGAAAGGTTCGTCAAGAAGCATGAACCGCGGCGATGTCATGAGCGCCCGCGCTATCTCAAGCCTTCTCCGTTCCCCTCCCGAAAGGGAATCCGCAAAGTTTTCGGACAGATGCTCAAGCTTGAAAATCTCCAGGAATTCCAATACTTTATGGTTTATCATCTCTCTGTCCATATCAAGGAACTCTAGAACAGATTTCAAATTATCCTGGACGCTCATCTTTTTAAATACCGAAGGCTCTTGGGGGAGATAGGTCAATCCTTTCCTTGCCCTCAGGAACATGGGGAGATCGGTGATATCTTCTTCGTCGAGCACTATCCTGCCGTTGTCCGGCTTTATAAAGCCGATGATCATATAAAAGGTTGTGGTCTTGCCTGCGCCGTTGGGCCCGAACAGGCCTACGATCTCGCCGGTGTTGATATGAATGTTTACCTCGTCGACGACGCGCCTCGAGTTGTACGATTTTGAAAGATCCCTTGCAAAGAGCTTTGCTGTTGCTGACATTATCTTTCCATCCTCATTCTCGGTTTTTGAATCGAGAACTTCCCATTCGATATAGAGTATATAACCGATTCGCCTACCATCTCCACATTATCCTTGAATATTCTCGGCGATTCGGTAAACACCACTTTATCCTCGTTAAAATAGTATACCGCCTTTTCGCTTTTCGCAATAGTCCCTTTCGAAATCAAGCGGACCTTGCCCTTCGCGTCTATCCTTTCCGGCTCCTCATTCCTGCTGAAGATATAAAGTTTATCGCAGAGCATGTTCATGTCCTGGCCCTTTAACACCACTTTTCCGTCAAGGATATAGGTGCTGTCTTTCAGGTTATAAAAGAACGCATCGGATTGAAAATGAAACTTTGCCTTTTCTGTATCTATATAGCCCCTTACGTCCCTTTCGACCCTTACGGTTTCATCTTTCATGTTCGCTACCAACCCGATGCCCGTTAGCGTCAGTTTTTTTCCTTTCACATTCACCGGGGACTTAGTCGATGTAATGTTGTTTTTAAAATCGAAGCTCATGGAAGGGCTTTTCAGGGTGTACTCATTTCTGTAGAGAATGTCAACATCCTCAATAACGCCCTTTTGCTTGTCTATGTCCATTGTCCCTTTCATGCCTTTAAATGCTACGGTAATGCCTGCTTTTGGCTTGTATCGACCTTCCAGAAGCTCCAATTGAACCTCGGGCCTGTCAAGAAATTTTCTTGCTGTTTTTGCCGTGATCTCCCAGTCGACGACACCCTCTCTCTCGCCAAAGTATCTCACATCTTTAAAGAGGATGGCGCGCTTTTCTTCGTCGAGAATGGGGGACCCTATTCTTTCAGGCTTTTTGAGGAAAAAATAGAAAGCCAGCAAAAGGCTTGAAGCAATAAATCCTGCTGCTATGTAAATGACGATCTTCCTGTTTTTCATCAATCCTCATAACTGAAATAATCAGGTTAAGGTTGAGGCTGAGGAAAACCAGGGCTTGCTTAGCCTTAACCTTAGCCTGCTTTTTACTGGCAGCTGTCTGCTGACGGGTGACAGCTTGGTTCTTACACTATCTTTGCCTTCAAGAGGTCGTGTATATGAATGATGCCTACAGGCTGCGTATCGCCTTCACTTGCAGCTACAAAGAGCGATGTGATGGAAAACTCTTCCATCACCTTCAATGCATAAGCGGCAAGGGCATCTTTTCTGATCATCTTTGGTCTTTCCGTCATCACATCAGCCGCTGCTTTTGTTAATAATAGTTTGTCGTATTTTTCTATTGCCCTCCGGAGGTCGCCGTCGGTGATAACCCCGACAAGATTTTCCTCCCTGTCATAGACTCCTGTTACGCCCAGTCTTTTTGATGTGATCTCGAGGATAACGTGCTTCATTGAGGCCGTTGTGTAGACTTTTGGTATGGCATCGCCGGTGTGCATCAGGTCTTCAACCTTCATGAGCAGTTTCCTCCCCAGGGCACCGCCCGGGTGGAGGGAGGCAAAATCTTCTATCTTGAATATCCTTTTTTCCATCAATGCGATGGCGAGGGCATCGCCGAGGGCGAGCGTTGCGGTGGTGCTTGACGTTGGAACCATATTGTAAGGACAGGCTTCGTCTACCCTGAAGCTGAGCACCACATCGCCATGGGAAGCTATCGTAGAGTCTTCCTTGCTCGTAATGACGACCGTCGGTATCCCCATCCTTTTCACCCAGGGGAGGATCTTTATGACCTCTTCCGTCTCACCGCTGTTGCTTACCGTAATCAGTACGTCCCCTTTCTGAAGCATGCCGAGGTCGCCGTGAAGGGAATCGGCAGGATGGAGGAACATCGCAGGGGTTCCCGTACTGGAGAGCGTAGAGGCGATCTTTTTGCAGATGAGACCGGACTTGCCCATGCCTGAAAGCACGACACGTCCGGTACACCCATGGATTATATCGACTGCCCTGTCGAAGCTATCGCCCAGCCCGTTCATCACCTGGATTATGGCTTCCGCCTCTTTTCTCAGTACTTCTTTTCCGGTTTCTATAAAAGAGCTCAAAGGACTTCCTCGATCTTTTTTAATATTTTCAGCATAACGGGCAGGTCATCGATCGGGACCGAGTTTTCCCCATCGCACAGGGCTTTCCCGGGGCTCATATGAACCTCCATGAAGATGCCGTCTGCACCTACTGCGAGGGCTGCCTTTGCCAGCGGGAACACAAACTCCCTTTCCCCGCCCGAACGGCCGGACCCCGCCCCTGGTTTCTGGACGCTGTGGGTCGCGTCGAAGACCACCGGGTACCCGAATCTTTTCATGACCGGAATGGCCCTGAAATCGTTGACGAGCGTATTGTAGCCGAAGGAGGTCCCCCTTTCGGTGACGATAATCCGGTTGTTGCCGGTAGATTCTACCTTTCGGATGACATGTTCCATGTCGTGGGGCGACAGGAATTGCCCCTTCTTGATATTGACCGGTTTGCCGGTCTTCCCGCATGCGATCAACAGGTCTGTTTGTCTCGAAAGAAGCGCAGGCACCTGCAGGACGTCCACCGCTTCTGCAGCGGCTGCGGCCTCCGACGCTGAGTGAACATCGGTGAGAACCGGTATCCCTAAAGAATCTTTTATTTCGGCAAGGATCGTGAGCCCCTCCTCAATGCCCGGCCCTCTGAAGCTTTCGATAGACGTCCGGTTCGCCTTGTCATAGGAGGATTTGAAAATAAAAGGGATCCCGAGTGTTTCGGTAATACGGCAGAGCATCTCCGCTGTTCTCAGGGTAATGTCCCTTCCCTCGATTACGCAGGGCCCCCCGATGAACACGAAGGGTTTTCCTCCGACGCTTATGTTATTTATGTTTATTCTTTTTTGCATTTTTGTTACTCCCTTGCCTCTGTTTTAGGGATGCTTTGATGAAGTCCCTGAAAAGAGGGTGCGGCCTGAAGGGCTTCGACTTGAATTCGGGGTGGAACTGGCATGCAAGGAACCAAGGATGGTTTTTCAACTCGACGATCTCTACAAGTTTGCCGTCAGGGGAGATCCCGGAGATGGCCATTCCGCATTTTTCAAGGCGACTCTGGTAGTCCATGTTGAATTCATACCTGTGGCGGTGCCTCTCGTGGACCATTTCCTGGCAATAGGCCTTAAAGGCAAGGCTTCCCTGTACGATCCTGCATGGATATGCGCCGAGCCTCATAGTTCCGCCCTTATCGGAGAACTTGTCTCTCTTCTGGACCTTGTTGTCCCTGTCTGTCCATTCTTCGATAAGGTATATGATCGGGTAGGGGGTATCTTCGTCGAACTCGCAGCTGTGCGCGCCTGCGCACCCCGCCTTATGCCTTCCTATCTCAATGACGGCAAGCTGCATCCCGAGACACAATCCGAGGTAGGGGACCTTTTTTTCTCTGGCGAACCGTATTGCGTTGATCTTCCCTTCAATGCCCCTGTCGCCGAAACCTCCTGGGACAAGTATACCGTCCACATCGTGGAGCTGCACGAGAGACCCCTTCTCAAAGTCCTCTGAATCTATGTACCGGACATTTACCTTGCAATTGTTGGCAATCCCCGCATGGACGAGGGCCTCATTGAGGCTTTTGTATGAATCTTTTAGCTTTACGTACTTTCCTACAAGGGCAATGTCGACCTCTCTTTTCGGGTTTTTGATGGTCTCGATAATGTCATCCCACTGTGACAGGTCAGGCTTTTTCGCCCATATATTGAGAAGCTTTGTGACCTTCTCGTCGAGCCCTTCATTATGAAACAGAAGGGGGACCTCATAGATCACCTCGACGTCCTTGGCCGTTATCACCGCATCCTTTTCAACATTACAGAAAAGGGCGATCTTATCCTTTAGTCCCTGCGACAGCGGCCTTTCTGCCCGGCACAGGAGAATATCGGGCTGGATGCCGATCCTGCGGAGCTCGTTCACACTGTGCTGAGTCGGCTTTGTCTTCATCTCGTCCGCTGCTTTTATAAAGGGGACAAGCGTAAGGTGGATGAAGAGGGAGTTTTCCTTACCGAGATCATTCCTGAGCTGCCTGATCGCCTCCAAAAAGGGCAGGCTCTCAATATCGCCGACAGTGCCTCCGATCTCAACAAGAACGACGTCTACGCCGTCGTCCACATCGAGGATCCTTTTTTTGATCTCATCGGTTATGTGGGGGATTACCTGCACCGTTCCCCCCAGGTATTCCCCTTTCCTCTCTTTCGATAAAACGGTATCGTAGACCTGGCCTGTCGTGAAGTTGCATCGTTTTGACACCACGGCGTTGGTGAACCTCTCGTAGTGGCCGAGGTCCAGATCTGTTTCTGCGCCGTCTTCTGTGACATACACCTCACCGTGCTGAAAAGGGTTCATAGTGCCGGGATCTACGTTGATGTAAGGGTCAAGCTTTTTTATCATGATGTTGAGCCCTCTTGACTCGAGGAGGGCGCCGATTGATGCTGAAGCGAGGCCTTTGCCGAGCGAGGATACAACACCGCCGGTCACGAATATGAATTTTTGTCTCACCGTCTCTGCCCTGTCAAAAAGGATTTCACCATCTCTTCCCCGCTCATTATTGTATCGCCCGATTGCTCGCTGTATCCCGATTGGCAGCCTTCATGCCTGGCGCCCTTATCATACATTATAAAAGGTACCGGGCAGGCGTAATGTGTCCTCGTTGATATGGGCGTCGCGTGGTCGGTGACAATGAGGAAGCGCGTGTCGTCGTCGGTTTTTTCATAGACCGGGCCGACCACCTCCCTGTCGATGTTTTCGATCGCCCTGATCTTATCCGCAACGTTTCCGTTATGGGAGGCTTCATCGGGCGCCTCGATGTGGACATAGACGATGTCGTTGTTTTCGAGAAGCCTGAGCGCCGCGGCTGCCTTTGCCTTATAATCGGTGTCCAGATAGCCCGTTGCACCGTCAATATAGGGTGCATCAAAACCGGCGAGCCTGCTTATGCCTTTGATGAGGTCAACGGCGGCGACCGTAGCGCCTCTGACCCCGTATTGTTCTTCAAAGGATGGGAAGCGGGCCTTCTTTCCCTGTCCCCACAGCCAGACGCTGTTGGCGGGGTGCCTGCCTTCTGCTTCCCGCCTCTTATTCAGGGGATGGTGCGCAAGAAAGGACTGCGACCTCTCCATCAGTCTTGTGAGGACCTTTGCCCCTTCGCCGCCCGGAAGGTATCCGCCAATCTCTTTTTCAGTAATATCGTGAGGCGGCGTGGTTTTCATTGTCCATAAGCCGCCTTTCCATATCATGATATGGCGGTAGCTTACCCCGGGAAAGAAGACGAACTCGTTGCCCCCTATCTCGTTTTGCAGATCTTTAATGAGGGCGTGCGCCTCCCCGGTTGTGATATGGCCGCCGCTGTAATCGCCCATGACGGTGCCGCCCTTTGCAAGATAGACGAGATTACACCTGAAGGCGACATCATTATTGCCCATCTCAATCCCCATTCCGGCTGCTTCGATAGGTGCCCTTCCGGTATAATATTTCGCAGGGTCATATCCGAATATGGACATGCAGGCTACATCGCTTCCGGGCGAAAACCCTTCCGGAACGGTAACTACCTTTCCGCAGAACCCTTCCCCGGCCATTTTATCCATATAGGGCTTGTTTGCCGCCATGAGGGGCGTTTTTCCTCCCAGCTCATCAAGCGGAAAATCAGCCATTCCATCACCGATAATCACCACGTACTTCATCTGCCGGACCCCTCGCGAATGCTGACGCACGAGTCGCGAAAAACGTCCGATAACCGCTCCTGCTTGCAGCTTGCTGATAGCTGACAGCTGACAGCCGCTTTCACAGTCCCCCTTCCTCTATACGTATGTATACGCTGCCTTTACGTATAAACGGGAGCCTGTCGATCACTGCCGCTGCCTTCTTGAGGTCACTCTCGACCGCCTCATGGGTAAGCATTACTATGGGGACATATCCGGTCTCTTTTCTGCCCTTTTGGGTGACCGCAGAAATGCTGATTTTGTGTTGAGCAAGAATGCCGGAGATCTTCGACAGCACGCCCGGCCTGTCCTGCGCAGTGAATCTCATGTAGTAAGGCACCGATGATTCTCCGCCCCTTTTCATCTTCTTGCCGCCAGCGTACACCGGCAATCTTACGAAATTGTTTTTACCCTTGATCCTATGCGCCATATCTATGATATCGCTCACCACTGCGCTGCCTGTCGGATCGCTCCCGGCGCCCCGTCCATAGAACAGGTTGGGGCCTACCTTGTCGCCGACAACGTAAACAGCATTATAGACACCGTGGACATTGCTCATCGGGTGCGTCAAAGGCAGCATCGCGGGTTCAACCCTGGCCTCAATGAGGCCATTCTCGTCCTTTGCGACCGCGAGGAGCTTGATCCGGTAGCCGAATTCCTTCGCGGAATCTATATCTATCGGCTCAATCCTGGATATTCCCCCTTTAACGACATCGGCCATCCTGATAGGATAGGAAAAGGCAAGGCGCACAAGGATCGAAAGCTTATGGGCCGCATCGATGCCCTCGATATCAAAGGTGGGGTCCTTTTCGGCAAAACCAAGCTGCTGGGCGTTGCTAAGGGCGTCCCGGAAGGAGACCCCATCATCGGTCATTTTCGTAAGTATATAGTTGCTTGTTCCGTTCAAAATGCCGAGCATGTACGTGATCCGGTTCCCGATAAGACCGTCTCGTATGGCCCTGATGACAGGAATGCCGCCGCACACAGATGCTTCAAAACCTATCTCTGACTGATTTTGGCCTGCGATCTGAAAGAGCTTGTCGCCTCGTTCGGCGAGGAGCGCCTTGTTTGCGGTAACAACCCATTTTTTCTGCTTCAGCGCCTGAACAATATAATCATAAGCAGGCCTGATGCCGCCTATAAGCTCTACGACGATGTCTATGCGTGCATCGTTCAGGATCTCAAGGGCGTCGCCTGTGATGAGGCTTCCTGCGATGTGTTTGCCTTTTACGTTTCGAGAGTTTATTTCTGCTATCCTGACAATATTGATGTCTAATCCTGTCTTCTCTTTTATCAGGGATTTATGTTCGGTGAGAATCCTGTATGTGCCGGTCCCTACTGTACCGAGACCTATAATGCCGACGCCAATCATTTACTTTTCGAGGAATATAAAAGATTTTTGATCCCTTTGACCGCCTGTTTGATCCTGTGTTCGTTTTCTATAAGGGCAAAGCGTATATAGCCTTCCCCGTACTCACCGAAGCCGATTCCCGGAGAGGTTACTACCTTCGCTTTTTCCAGGAGGAGCTTTGAAAACTCCATGGAACCCATAGAGGCAAATTGTTCAGGGATCTTTGCCCAGACAAACATCGTCGCCTTCGGTTTTTCTACCTCCCAACCGAATCTGTAGAGCCCTTCGCAGAGGGTGTCCCTCCTTGACTTATACTTCTCGACGATCTCCCTTACATCTCCATCTCCCTCGTTGAGGGCTATGATAGAGGCTATCTGGATAGGTTGGAACACGCCGTAATCAAAATAGCTTTTTATCCTGCCGAGGGCGTTGATCATTTTCTTGTTGCCGACGGCGAAGCCTACCCTCCACCCCGGCATGCTATAGCTCTTGGAAAGGGAGAAAAATTCAACCCCGATATCTTTTGCCCCCTTGACCTGCAAAAAGCTCGGCGCTGTATATTCGTCAAAGACCAGATCGGCGTATGCAAGATCGTGTACCACCATGAGGTTGTGCTCCTCGGCGAAGGCCACAACCTTTTCAAAGAATCCTAACTCCACGACCTCTGTTGTCGGGTTATTGGGAAAGCTTATGATGAGCATTCGCGGCTGCGGCCATGTTGTTTTCACAGCGATGTTCAATCTCTCGAAAAACTCTTCCTTGGGGAGAAGGGGTATGGTCCTCAGGTCACCCCCGGCAATGACTACAGAATAGGAGTGGATAGGATAGGCAGGGTTGGGAACAATTACCACCTCCCCCTGGCTGACCGTCGCGAGGACGAGATGTCCCAGCCCTTCCTTGGCCCCCATGGTTACTACGATCTCCGTCTCAGGGTCTACGTCGACATTGTATTTTCTCTTGTACCAGTTGGCAATGGCCGCTCTCAGCTTTGTGATCCCCCGCGTGACCGAATAACGATGGTTTCTTGAGTTCCTCGCCGCTTCCACGAGTTTCGCGACGATATACTTAGGGGTGGGTATGTCGGGGTTCCCCATGCCGAGATCGATAATATCCTCGCCTTTTTTTCTCGCCTCGATCATCAGATCCCGTACAATCCCGAAGGCATACGGCGGCAGTCTTGATATCCTATAGAAATCGTCCATTTAGATGAACATTACCATATACGGCACCTACAATCAATACTCTTCCGGCAAAATTATTGCTCCGGTAGCATCATGCATACCGTCCGTAAAGGACCTGATCCCGGGTATTCCACGTTCTCATTATATGACCGGGATAGACTATCTTCTTCGCAAATTCAAATGTTCAAACCTCGCTTCCTGTTCAGATGTGTTTGGGTGCCGCTATAGCTTATACCCGAATCTCCGGAGGAGCTCCTTCCGTGCCTTTTTGTCCTCTTCCTGCTCTACGCCTATGGGCTTCGAGCCGTCGATGACGCCGAGGATGCCGCAGCCCTGGTCCGTCTCCGCAACGATCACCTGCAGGGGATTGGCAGTGGCGCATATGATGTGGCATACTTCCTGGCATGCCTTCAGGGCGTTTAATACATTGATCGGAAATCCCTCCTTCAGGAATATGACAAAGGTATGGCCGCAAGAGAGCGAGAAAGAGGTTTCATACGCAAGCTTCATAAGCGTTGCGTCATTCCCTTCGTACCGCACAAGGCAGGGACCGCTTGCTTCCGAGAATGCTATGCCGAACTTGAGCGACGGAGAGGATCCCACAAGGATCTCGTAGGCGTCCTCAACGGTCTTGACGAAATGGGACTGGCCGATAATGATGTTGAGCCCTTCGGGGATGTCAACCTTTACTGTTTTCAATTCCATATTACCTCCTTATTTTTTGAGCAGGCCAAGGTTGAGGCTAAGGTTAAGGGGCCGCTCGGCCTTCACTTGTCCATCTTTTCTAACTAGCTACTTTTCTCATCCAGCATCGAGCATCCAGTATCTGCTTTGCTGTGAGCCGTGAGGCGATTTAACCCCGTACCCCTTACGACTCACGACTTACGGGTTTGCCGCTCCCAGCTATAAAGGGTTCGGGTTTCTGAAAGTCCGGTACGAAGAGCGGGGCGCTGTCAAGCTCCTGTATGAAGACATTTTCAAAACCTTCATTCAACAACAGCCTGACAAGCCTGTCGTACTCATCCTGCCTGACCCTCCTTTGCAGTGGAGGATAGACATGGACATCGTGGAGCGGGTAATACTGGGACATAAGGCTTATATAGGTGTCGGTCCCGAGGGTGTCCCTGATCCACCCGATAATCTTTTCTGTACCTGCGAGGCCTCCGGGAAGAACGAGGTGGCGTATGAGCAGGCCTTTCTCTGCAAGTCCTTCCTTTATTGTCAGGTTGCCTACCTGTCTTTTCATCTCCGCGATGGAAAGGCGGGCGAAATGCGGATAACCCTGTCCGATAGGAGCGTCAGAGAGCTTTGCCGCGATCTTCGGGCTCCAGTATTTAAAGTCCGGGAGATAGATGTCCACAAGCCCATCGAGGAGCTCAAGGGTTTCAACGCATTCGTACGCATTCGTGTTATAGACGAAAGGTATGTCGACCCCCTGTCGTTTCGCCTCGCTGACGGCGAGGGCTACAAGGGGAACATAAGGCGTAGGGCTGACAAGGTTGATATTGTGGCAGCCTTCCTGCTGAAGCCGAAAGAATATCTCAGTGAGTTTTTTCATCGGGAGGGCACTCCCGATCCGCTCATGGCTTATCTGGTAGTTCTGGCAAAAGAGGCATCGCAGGTTGCAGGAAGAGAAGAATATGTTCCCGGAGCCGTGCGTCCCTGAGATCGGCGGTTCTTCCCCGTGGTGAGGGCCGTAGTGCGCAATGAGGACCTCAGTCCCCACGCCGCAATACCCTCGCTCCCCCTTAAGTCTGTTCACGCGGCATTTGCGCGGGCACAGCTCGCATCTTTCAAGAAAGAGTAATGGATCGATCATAGGGATATATTATAATGGGTTTAATGTGTTCATAACAATTGCTTTACGTTCAGGTTGATAAATGTCCCCCCGCTTTCCTGCCTAAGGACAGGGGACGCAACAATCTGTATATCGCCGGACAGAGGGGTGGAAAACTTTTCCTGCATGTATCCATACCAGGCCCTTTTGTTGTCATCGGTGATCTTGACGCGCCCGTTGTTCAACGATGTGATCGAAGAGGGCGCCAGCAAAAGGTTTGGTCTTGGATTGCCGATCCCGAAAGGGGAAAGCTGTTCCATGTATTCCATGAGTTCCTTCGTCAGTTCGTCGAATCCCGCAGCGGTATCGATGTGAATTGTCTTTTTGCTGCCTTTCGGGAGGCCGTCGAAGGCGTTGTCAAAGGCATCTCTGAAGGGGATAAGGTTATCTTCGGAGATCGTTACGCCGCAGGCATATTTGTGCCCTCCAAACCTGATGAGGAGGTCGGATAGCGACGCCAGCGTACCGTAAAGATCAACGCCGTCAATGCCCCTGCCGGAGCCCTTCCAGAGGCCGTCAACTTCTGTTATGATGATCGACGGTTTTCCGAACGACTCCATTATTTTCTGTGCGACTATACCAAGAACGCCGACATGCCAGCCCTTTTTAAAAAGGACAATGGAATTTCTTCCGGCGACGCCATCCTGCTTCAGGACACCCGTGATCTCATCGATCATCCCCTTTTCGATCCCCTGCCTTCTTTTGTTTGCATCATGAAGTTTTTTGAGGTGTATGGCCGAACCTTCATCGTCTTCGCAGGTAAGAAAATCAAGGGATGCGTGCGGGCTAGCCACTCTGCCTGATGCATTTATTCTCGGCACGATTATAAAGTTCAAAGCGTATTCATCGATCTTTCTGTCGGGCGCAACCTTACTGCTGATGAAAGACCGGTACCAGGTCCGCGGACTGTTATTTATCATGTCCATGCCGTGTTTTACCATTATCCTGTTGTCTTTTGTCAGGGGAGACATATCGGCTATTGTTCCCACTGCGACTATATCCAGCTCCTTCTTCAGGTTGATGGTGCGGCCGAGCAAGCCTTCGGCGTGCATGACCCTTCGCAGCGCCAGGAGAAAGAAGAACGCAACCCCACAGGCAGCGAGATCTCTCGTCGGGAACCGGGAGCCCTTTCTTTTGGGGTTGATGACGGCAAAGGCAGGAGGATCTTCCGTTCCCATCTCATGGTGGTCTATGACGATCGTCTCGATGCAAAGGTCCTTTGCCAGCTTTATCTCTTCTACGTTTGTGGAGCCGCAATCGAGGCAGATGAGCAGGTTCGCGCCTTTGTCTTTTAATATTTTTACGGCCCGAGAGTGAAGCCCGTACCCCTCTTTGCGCTCAGGTATATAGATGAGCGGCTTTACCCCGAGCTGCTTGAAAAAATTCATCATAAGGGCGAGGGAAGTCACGCCGTCAGCGTCATAATCACCGTAGAGGCATATTGTTTCCCCATGCTGTATAGCCTCGATAACTCTCCTGACGGCTTTTGTTACATCAGGCATAAGAAAGGGGTCTGAAAGGTCTTTGAGCTTCGGGTGAAGGAACGTTTCCGCTTCCTCCGGTCCCGCGATGCCTCTCGCAACGAGGATCCTGGCTATGAGATTGGGAACGCGAAGCTCCTTCTCGATGGACCCTGCAATACCTGAATCGTCCCGTTTGTTATGCATATTTTGAATTATCAATGCCGCGTTTAGCGCGGCACCCTCGAAGCATAAAAATGATGCGCCCCGGACCTCCATGCCCTCATGAGATTTAGGCTATTTTCTACATAAATATAGATTGTTTCAAACATGAATACCCTATCGTTTTAAATTTTGCATATTCGAATTTGTTTAGAGCCTCTACACTGGGGTTTGGAATTTCGGGTTTATTTTCCATGGGCGGTCCTGACGATATCATCGATCTTTTTAATGCCGTTCGCATCCAGATAATCCGATATCCCCTTTATGATCTTCGGTATCGCGTAGGGGTCGATAAATGTTGCTGTGCCGATCTGTACCGCCCTTGCGCCTGCCATGAAGAATGAGACGGCGTCCATGGCATCCATTATCCCTCCCACGCCGATGATCGGTACCGATACAGCTTTTGAACATTCGTGGACAGCTCGTAGCGAGATCGGTTTCAGGACCGGGCCTGAGAGCCCCCCCTTTAAAGGGATGCTCTTTTTCTTAGCGTCAAACGCGGCGGCAGGCATCGTATTGATGAGGGTAAGGCCATCAGCGCCGGCATCGCAGGCAGCCTTTGCTATATCGACAATATTTTTCACTTCAGGGGTAAGCTTTGCAAAGAGAGGTATCTTCGTTACGCCCTTTACCTTTTTCACAATTTTAAAAACCATAGAGGGTTCCTTGCCGAAGCTGATCCCTCCCGCCTTGATATTGGGGCAGGAAAGGTTCATCTCAAGGGCAACGATCAGCCTATCCGGTTTTATCTTTTCGGCGCAGGCGACATACTCATCTTCAGTGAAGCCGAAAAAGTTTACGATAATGGGGAGACGTTTTTTTCTGAAAAAAGGGAGGTACGTGTCGAAAAAGCGGTCCACGCCTACGTTCTGAAGTCCTATGCTGTTGATCATGCCGTGGCGCTCTTCCCATACCCGGGGCGTAGGGTTCCCGTGGTGAGGCCTTATTGACAACCCCTTTGTAACATAAGCGCCCATGGTCTCGACGCTCCAGAGGGGTTCTATCTCTACGCCGTACCCGAGGGTCCCGGAGGCATTGAACACGGGGTTTCGAAGGGTTTTTCCGAATAGTTTTATAGAGATATTTCCCATAAGTTGAATACAGGCCCTTCTTTGCAGACCCTCTTATAGGGTTCCTCTGCGTCCGTCGTTTTCATTACGCATCCAAAACACAAGCCCATACCGCATGCCATCCTTTCTTCCAGCAGCACCTGACAGGGAATTTTATGCGGTACGATCAGCCCCTTGATGCTTTTTACCATATTAACAGGGCCGCAGGTAAAGATCTCCACGTTTTTACCTTTAAGTCCCTTCAGATGATTCTTGAACAGCTGGACCACGTTACCTTTGAAGCCGTACGAACCGTCGAGGGTCGCGATAAGGGGATCAAAGCGCACCGCATCCCTGAGAAGGGGAATCTCTTCTTTCGAGGAACAGCCGAAAAAGATAGACGCTTTACCTTGCAGCTTTTTGATCAGAGAATATATGCCCGCAAAGCCGATCCCCCCGGCAATAACAACAGGGATATTCCGTCTGTCCACCGTAAACCATCTGCCAAGCGGCCCAAGCGTTAAAACTGATGTGCCTTTTGACGCCTTGCTAAGCTGTTCCGTCCCTTTGCCGACTATTTTATACATAACGGTAAGAATGCCCTGCTGATAATCATAAATGCTGAAAGGTCTTCTAAGGAATACTTCTCCGTCAGGAATTTTCACCATAATAAACTGCCCCGGCCTTACTGTGCCCATGGATCTGGACAACCGTATCCTGAGCAGGTGGTATCCTGGCGCTATTGAGCTGTTTGAAAGTATCTTCCCTTCTATGTCATCCATAAATAACCTGCGAATTGCGGCTCAATGTTCACAACGCCATGCTCATCCTCGCTTCCTCAGCGACATGTGCATCACGTATGCATCCTCGCCCGACTCACGATAGTACCCCTTTCTTTTGCCTATGACCGAGAAGCCAAGCGTCCTGTAAAGGCCCTGCGCACCCGTGTTGCCTTCTCTCACTTCAAGAAAAAAATCCGTAATTCCGTCCTTCGAGCATTCTTCGATAATATGCTGTACGAGATAGACGCCGAACCCCTTCCTCCTGTGGGCAGGGTGTATGGCGATGTTCATGATGTGAGCCTCATCTTCAACAGAGTATAGCATAATATAACCGATAACCCTCTTATCTTTTTCAAGCACGAAATTCTTTGCTACCGGCGAATCTATAGTGTCTTCGAACATGCCCTTTGTCCAGGGAGAGATAAAAGAAAGCCTTTCGATCTCGATGATGTCCTCGAGATCCATCCTGTCCATTATCCTTATGGCAACAAATTCAAAGAGTGTCTCCGCGCACTTTCCCACCCTTCAACCCCTGCTGATGCCCCGCGCTCTTTCAAACTCTTCCTTTGTGTTGATATTTGTGAATACTGAAACCCCGTTACAAAAAAACAGAGGGGACTCTTCTACAGTCTTGATCGAGAGGTAGGGAAATATATCCCTTACCTTGTGCCCTCCCCTCCCGATCACGTTAAGCACATATGAAATACACGACCTGTTGTAGATCGCATGGAGCGGCTCATACCCCTTGTCTGTCTTCGGTATGATGATATCCTCGCCGGAGATATTGTTCAGCATGTGCTTCATTGCCTTTGCAGATAGAAAGGGCATATCGCAGGCGAGGACAAAGACATAATCAGCGCCGGTATGAATGAGGGCGGAAACAATGCCGGTCAAGGGGCTTTGCACAGGGACAACATCTTTTATGATGGGTATGCTCATGCCGGGCAGAACCGTGTGATCGTTTGAAACAACAATAATATGGTCAAAGACCTCCCGTGCCACACCGTGTACCCTTCGAATCAACGGCTCACTATCGAGAACAAGCGTGGCCTTGTCCTTTCCCATCCGTGTGCTTTTACCGCCTGCAAGGATTGCGTTTACGACATTTGCCATAGAGACTTTTATCATCTTTTTGAACGTGAGTAAAGGGCGCTTTACAAGGCGTTGTACATTTTTTCACTTGACAAAAAGTACTTATCATGAAAATATGTAAACCACACTGCTTTTTTAATCATGTCATGCATGCTAAGAAATAAATAGCCGTTTTTTTAGGAGGTGTTATGGGCGGACTGCTTTGGATCATAGAAAAATTAAGCAGGATCATGAACGGCATTGCGGCTTGTTCCCTGACATTCATCATGCTCCTTACGGTGGCTGATGTCACCCTCAGATATTTCGGACATCCTATTGTAGGCACCTTTGAGATCGTCGGTTTCGGCGGGGCCGTTGCGATCGGGTTCGGCATGCCGCTGACCTCATGGCTCCGGGGGCATGTATTCGTGGATTTCTTCACTCAGAAATTCCCGCGGGTACCGCAGGCCGTGATCAATACCCTGACAAGGCTTGTCTGTATTATGCTTTTTGTGCTCATAGGCTGGAATCTCTTTGTTTACGCTGCCGATCTGTACAAATCCGGTGAAGTATCCCTTACGCGGCAGATCCCGTTTTATCCTATCGCCTATGGATTAGGCGTGTGCTGTTTCCTGCAGTGCCTTGTATTGATTGCCGATATCGTTAAGATCTTTGGAGGACAATATGAGTGAAGTCACAATAGGGATAATAGGTTTACTGATTGTCCTGGTCCTTTTTTTAACCGGTATAGAGCTTGCCTTTGCGATGATCCTGATAGGATTTCTTGGTTTCGGCTACCTCATATCCTGGGGCGCTGCATTTAACCTTTTGGCAAAGGACTTCTATGATGTGCTGAACTCTTACGGATTTACCGTAATCCCCCTCTTTGTCTTGATGGGCCAGGTAGCGTTCAATTCAGGCATAGCGAAGCGACTCTTCGATACCTCCTACAAATTCATCGGCCATATCCCCGGCGGGCTAGCCATGGCAACCGTTTTCGGCGCCACTGCCTTCAAGTCTATCTGTGGCTCTTCTCCTGCCACGGCAGCGACCTTCGCAAGCGTTGCCGTGCCCGAGATGGACCGTTACGGGTATGACAAGAGGCTCTCAACGGGCATAGTCGCAACCGTGGGGACGCTCGGAATTCTCCTTCCGCCAAGCGTTACCCTCATCATCTACGGCATTATCACCGACCAGTCCATAGGGCGGCTGTTTCTTGCAGGGATATTTCCCGGCCTTCTTATCGCCCTCTTTTTTATCGGCATTATCTATGGATGGTGCAAGATAAACCCCGCGCTCGGACCGAAGGGCGAACGATCGACATGGGGTCAAAGAATCAGGTCGATCCCTGAGGTCATGTGGGTTGTCCTTATCTTCCTTCTTGTCATAGGCGGCATCCTGCAAGGGATCTTTACGCCTACCGAGGCAGGCAGCGTGGGGACCTTCCTTGTCCTCCTCCTTACCTTCCTCAGGAGAGACCTCAACATAAAAGGCTATATAAAATCTGCCGTTGAATCCATAAGGACCGCTTGTATGGTTCTTTTGCTCATAGCGGGTTCAACAGTACTCGGCCACTTCATCGCTGTAACAAAGATCCCGATGATAACCGCCGACTGGATCGTCAGCCTGCAGATGCCTTCCTGGATAATCCTTTTCTTTATCGCGATCATTTACCTTATCGGCGGCTCCTTTATTGACGACCTTGCGTTCATGATCCTTGCTACCCCGATCTTCTACCCTGCCATTATAAAACTCGGATACAATCCTATGTGGTTCGGCATCCTGATAGGCATTACGGTCATGATCGGAGTTGTCGTGCCGCCTATGGCCATATGCGTCTTCGTTGTTAAGCAGATAACAAAGACGCCTTTTGGGGTAGTGTATGCGGGCGTATACCCATTCCTGATAAGCCTTATTGTCGGCGGCATTCTTGTCTTCATATTCCCGGGAATTGCGACATGGCTGCCGGGCTGGCTGATGCCGGGATAGAAAGGTTGTAAATCGTTAGGTGTGAGCCGTCAGTCGTAACGGCCTCTTAGCATTACAATATTGCATAGTTCGAGGGCCTCCCGACCGGGAGGCCCTTTTTTGTGGGTCGGAAACTTCCAGCTTGTATTTGTATTTTATGGTGTGTACAATTGCCTTTAAATAGTCGGGAAATATTCGGAGCGTATTGATAGACAAGGAGGGGGTTATGGATATACGAAGAAGATATGGAGGTATCTCTTTCGCCGGGTTGATACTCTGCCTCTTGCTGACTGCTCTTGCTGCAGTCTCTGTTGATGCGCAACAGGTCCTGCCGCGGCCTGAACCACCTTTTGGGGGGGTGATAAACCGCAACGCGAGCGGGTCGCAGGAGTGGTGGCCACCCCAGGTGGTGCCCCCGAAGGGCGCGCCCAATATCCTTCTCATTATGACCGACGATGTAGGGTTTGGTGCGAGCAGCACCTTCGGCGGCCCTGTCCCTACGCCGACCTTTGACCGGCTCGCGCAGAACGGCCTGCGGTACAACACATTCCACACTACTGCCCTGTGCTCGCCGACGCGTGCTGCCCTTATTACGGGGCGCAACCACCATACGGCGCACACCGGCAGCATCATGGAATTTGCGACAGGGTATCCGGGATACGACTCTTTGATGGGAAAGGACACGGCGACCATCGGGGAGATCCTGCTGCAGAACGGGTACAACACGGCTTGGTTCGGAAAGAACCACAATGTCCCTGCCTGGCAGCACAGCCACGTTGGGCCCTTCAATTTATGGCCGACGGGCCTTGGCTTTGAATATTTCTACGGATTCATCGGTGGTGACACAAACCAGTGGCAGCCCGCGCTCTATGAAGGGACAAAGCCTATCGAGCCTTACGTCGGCAATCCCAATTACATCCTGAACGAGGATCTTGCCGATAAAGCGATCTCATGGATCAGGCAGCAGAAGGCCATCGCGCCGGACAAGCCCTTCTTTGTCTATTTCACGCCGGGGGCAACTCACGCGCCCCACCACGTTCCAAAAGAATGGATCGCGAAACATAAGGGGCGCTTTGATCATGGCTGGGATAAGCAGCGGGAGATGACCTGGCAGAAACAGAAAGAGATGGAGATCATTCCGGCAAATGCGAAGCTGACCCCGCGACCCGATGTCATTCCTGGCTGGGATACGCAGTCGGCGGAGGAGAAAAGGCTCTCCGCCCGCATGATGGAGGTGTATGCCGCATTCCTTGAACATACAGATCATAATATAGGCCGCGTAATCAGCGTTATCGAGGAGATCGGCGAGCTTGACAATACCCTCATCATATACATCCAGGGCGATAACGGGGCAAGCGCGGAAGGGACACACCACGGCACCATCAATGAACTGCGCTCCCTTACCATGCCCCCGCAACTGCAGGAGGGCGTGAAGGAGATGCTTGCCCAGATCGACACGATAGGGAGCGACAGGCATTACAACCACTACCCCGTTGGCTGGGCGCACGCCATGGACACCCCTTTCCAGTGGACCAAGCAGGTAGCATCCCACTTCGGGGGGATCAGGAACAACCTTGTGATCTCATGGCCCGGGCGTATCAAGGACAAGGGCGGCTCGAGAGAACAGTTCCACCATGTTATTGATGTTGTACCTACGATCCTTGAAGCAGCAGGACTGCCCGCGCCGGTCATGGTCAACGGCGTGCCCCAGAGGCCCATCGAAGGCGTGAGTATGGCATACACCTTTGAGAAGAAGAGTGAGAATGAGCCGTCCCGGCGAAAGACACAATATTTCGAGATGTTCGCAAACCGTGCCCTCTATCACGACGGCTGGATCGCATCGACAACGCCCAGGCGCCTTCCCTGGGATATGCTGAAGCCTCTGTCTAAAAACCCTGCCGATGACTACACGTGGGAGCTCTATAACCTGAAGGAGGACTTTAGTCAGGCAAACGACCTTGCAAGGCAGCACCCGCAAAAGCTGAAGGAATTGCAGGACCTTTTCTGGATCGAGGCCTCAAAATACAATGTCCTTCCTCTCGATGACAGCTTCATCCGCGGGCCGGAAAAACTTTTGGCGGGCCTTGCGGAAGGGCGGACCAGGTTTACCTTTCCCGATGGCCTGACGCGCCTGCCGGAACCGAATGCCCCTAACATACGGAACAAATCATTTACCATTACCGCCGATGTGGAGGTGCCGAAAGGAGGCGCAGAGGGTGTGCTTGTGACGACAGGAGGACGCTTCGGCGGCTATGCGCTCTATATGAAGGACGGAAGGCCCATCTTTTTCTATAATTCTCTTACCGTCGAAAAGGTACGCTGGGCAGGAAGCAAAAGGCTTGCGCCCGGCAGGCACTCGATAGCCTTCGACTTTACTTACGACGGCGGCGGAAAAGGCAGAGGAGGCGCAGGCAGGCTTACCGTGGACGGCAAAGCGGTGGATGAAAAGAGGATCAGAATAACCGTGCCGTCGCTCTTCTCGATCGACGAGACCTTTGACGTAGGCACTGATACGGGTACGCCTGTCTCCGATGAATACACGGTGCCCTTCAGATTCACCGGAAAACTGCATAAGGTGACGATCGACATAAGGCCAGCCGCAGGCGCGCAGGCGCCCCGCGCTGCTGCCGACCCGGTGCAGATGAAGTTAAAGCTGAGGGAATGACATGGCTCATGGCTGATAGCCCATTGCCCGTGCTATAATATTACGCAAGGAAAAGGGAAAGCAATGAGAAGGAGACGGTACTCACTTAGGGGCGCAGGCCCGAAGAAGAAAGAGAGCGATAAGCCCATCGAAGAGATCCTGCGGGAGCTGAAAGAGATCGGGGCATCGAAGAGCGATTACAGGGAACAGTCCCTGCGGATCCATGGCCTTATCTGTGCAAAATGCGCCAGGGAATTCGATTATAAGGACAGGCATCTCCTTACCGTTCACCACAAGGACGGGAATCATAATAACAACCCCCCGGACGGCTCCAACTGGGAGAACCTTTGTGTCTACTGTCACGACGACGAACACAGCAGGGGGCTGCTTGGAGATTATTTCAGTCAAGAAAGCTGATCGCCTATCCAGCAGTGGAGGCAAAGTGTCTCACGTGGGAGGCCGATCGCTTCTACCATATCGTCGATCCGCTGGTACCGGAGCGTCGTCACATCAAGCTCTTTTGCGATCCAGTCTACCATCTTCCGGTACTTCTCCGACCTGTCATCGAGGTACTCGCTGATATCCTCCGTGTCGCTTCCCTCCAGCTCACGAATTGCGCGCCGGGCGGCAAGCTCATCGATGGATCGTGTGGAGAGGGCGAACCTGCAGGGAAACATGAGTGGTGGGCAGGCCGGACGAACATGTACCTCTTTGGCCCCGGATTCCCAGAGCTTCTTCAGGGTATAATTCTTAAGCTGTGTGCCGCGCACGATGGAATCCTCGCAGAGGACTATCCGGTTTCCGGCGATGATATCTTTGACGGCAATGAGCTTCATCTTTGCCACAAGGTCACGGATCTCCTGAGAGGGTGGGGTATAACTCCTCCCGTAACCGGGAGTATACTTGACGAGGGGCCTCCGGAAGGGAATGCCCGATTGCATGGCATAGCCGACGGCATGGCCTACCCCTGAATCAGGCACCCCGGCCACAAGATCTGCCTTCACGTCGTCGTTTTTCGCGAGAAACCTCCCGGACCGCTCCCGGACGAGCTCAACATTGATCCCCTCGTAGCTCGAGGCAGGGTATCCCGTGTAGATCCAGAGAAAGGAGCAGATCTGGTTGCTTGTCTTTCCTGTAAGCTGTTCTTCAAATCCATGTTTTCCTATACGGACGATCTCGCCCGGCTCGAGGTATTTTATGACCCTGTACCCGAGATTAAGAAAGGAGCACGTTTCCGTAGCGATGACATAATCTCCGTCCCTTTCCCCGACAACGAGGGGCATTCGGCCAAGGCGGTCCCTGACCGCATAGATCCCGTCCTTTTTCATGAGGAGTATGGAAGCCGAACCCGTTATCCGGTCATAGAGCCTTTCGATGCCATCTATGAGCGTTTTTCCCTGGTTGATCAACTTGGCGATGAGCTCAACGGAATTGACCCCCCCGCTTGACATCTCGCCGAAGGTCTCGCCCTTCTCAAGAAGCTCCTCGGCCAGTTCATTCGTGTTATCAACAAGCCCCGTGGACACAACGGCAAAGGTGCCGAATTTCGACCCGATGATGAGCGGCTGGGCATCCCGGTCGCTTATGACACCGATGCCCAGATTTCCTTCCATCTCTTTATAATCTTCGTAGAATTTTGATTTGAACTGGGATTTGCTGATATCATGGATAGACCGGTGGAAGCGTTCTCCCAGGACTGCCATTCCGCCATATTCGGTTCCCATGTGGGAATGGTAGTCTGTCCCGTAGAGCAGTTCGCTTGCACAGTTCTTTTTCGATACAATGCCAAAAATGCCGCTCATGGATCCTCCTTTACGTTGAAAAGCCCAATCGCTCGCAGGAAAAACAGGGTCGATCAGACGCTGATATGATACATCCTCTCCATAATTTTCTCCAGCATTATTAGTAAAACAATATCATCTTATAGGCTTATACACCCTTGTTTGGCAAATTAAGCACCTCATTTCTTGACAAAGGTGTTATATATCATTAAGTTATTTAATGAAGGCCGGTATGTGACCATGGATATATTGACGGAACGGCAGAGCAAGATCCTGGAGCTTATTATAGATAATTACATAAACGCAGCCGAACCTATAGGCTCAAGGACCATATCAAAGAGAATGAGGAACAAGGTAAGCTCTGCGACGATAAGGAATATTATGAGCGACCTTGAGGAACTTGGTTTTCTTTATAAGCCCCATGCAGTGGCAGGGCGCGTACCGACGTACAAGGCCTTCAGATATTACGTAAATAGCTTGTCATCGCTGATGGTTCCCGGCAAGAAGGAGCTGAAGGTGCTGGAATCACTGGCCCGGCCCCGCTACTCCTACGTCGAGGAGATCATGGAAGATGCGTCGAAGGCGCTCGCATCCATATCGCAATATACAAGCATCGTGATTGAGCCTAAAGTGAACATGATGCTCTTTAAAGAGGTTGAGTTCGTCAAATTGTCAAAATATACGGTCCTTGTTGTTTTTATAACCTCTTCGGGCATGGTCCATGAGAGGATCGTACATACCGATGAGGAGTTGGGCGCCAACGCTCTGATCGAAATGAAATGGTATATGAACGAAAAGTTCAGCGGGGTCCCCTTCTACGTCCTGCGGGACGGCATACTCGGTGACGTGAGGCAGGACAAGGAGGTATTCAACGATCTCTGCGCAAAGATCCGCGACACCCTTGGTGCGATCATTGATGAAAAGAACAAGCGGGAGGTTTATATAGAAGGGACTTCAAAGATGATAGGCGTGCCGGAATTTTCAGACCTCGAAAGATTGAAAGAACTTTTTCAGACATTGGAAAAGAAAGAAAAGCTGATTAAATTGCTTGACAGTTGCCTCCGGGAGGACGGCATAAGTATTATCATGGGCCACGAGAGCGATTTGAAAGAAATGCGCGGCATGAGCATTATCTCCTCACCCTACCGGGTTAGCGAAGACAGCTACGGTTTCCTCGGAGTGATAGGCCCGATCAGGATGAATTATTCAAGAATAATACCAATCGTCAATTACACCGCCAAGGCGGTTACCAATATCTTAAGGATAATGTAGGTGAACAACATGGAAGAAAAGGAAAAAAGGAATACCGGCGACATAACTGAAGAAAAAGAAGAAGGACAGGGAATCGCCAGGCAGGAAGAGCATAAGAAAAAAAAGAAGAAGGATGACGCAACGGAGGAACTGAAGCGGGTCCTTGCGGAGAAGGAAGAGGTTATAAAGTCGCTTCAGGAAAAAATGCTCTATTTGCAAGCCGAGTTTGAAAATTACAAAAAGCTCAAGATAAAAGAAAGACAGGATACATTGAAATTCGGCAACGAAGTCCTTATAAAGGAATTGCTGCCTGTGTTGGACAACCTCGAAATGGCCCTGGACCATACGGCAAAGACGGAAGATTACAAAGGGATCTACGAGGGGGTCAGGATAACCTTCAACGAATTTCTTAAGGTGCTTGAGAAGGCAGGCGTCACCAGGATAGAGGCTGCCGGGAAAAAATTCGATCCCAATCTCCACGAAGCCTTTTACCAGGAAGAAAAGGAGGATGTGGAGCCTGACACCGTCTTATCAGAGTTCCAAAAGGGCTACCTCCTGAACAACAGATTAGTGAGGCCCGCCAGGGTGGTTGTTTCAAAAAAGCCGGAAATCCAGTAATATACGGTTGATCAATGCGGACAGAGCACCAAGACTACCACGAGATCCTGAACGTTTCAAAAAATGCCACTGACGAGGAGATAAAGAAGGCTTACCGGAAGCTTGCGCTCCAATACCATCCGGACAGGAACCCCGGCAATAAAGAAGCTGAAGAGATGTTCAAAAAGATCAGCGAGGCATACACCGTACTCAGCGATCCCGAGAAGCGATACCGGTATGAAAGGTTCGGCACTGCAGACGACGCCGGCTCTATCTTCGATTTTGGATTCAGGGGAAATTTCGACACAGTCTTTAACGACCTTTTCAGTGATTTTTTCGGCTCCCCCAGGCAGAGGGAAAGGAAAGGGCAGGACCTGCGCTACAATCTTTCCATAGAGTTCGAGGAGGCGGTGTTTGGCATTGAAAAGGAGATAGAGATACCGAAAGAAGAAAAATGCCAGGCCTGCGGCGGATCCCGGATAGAGCCTGGACACCGGCCCGTAACATGCAAGCAGTGCGGGGGCAGGGGACAGGTCAGGCAGAGTCACGGGTTTTTTACGATAAACAGGACCTGTGAATATTGCAACGGCGAAGGCCATATCATTAAAGATCCCTGCAAGGCCTGCAAGGGCAGAGGAAGCGTCAAGACAAAGAAGAAGATGAAGGTCAAGATCCCTCCCGGCGTCGATACGGGCATGAGGTTAAAACTGCGCGGAGAAGGGATGCAGCAGTTCGGCGACACTGCCCCTGGCGATCTGTATGTTGTTCTGCAGGTCAAGGAACATCAAATCTTTGAACGCAACGGTGACGATATTATTGTTCAGATTGATGCCGGTTTCCCTCTTTTGTGCCTCGGGGGGGAGTTCAAAGTGCCGACCATAGAGGGGGAAAAGACCCTCACGATACCGCCGGGCACGCAGCCCGGCAAGATCTTCCGCATCAAGGGGCTCGGTGTAACCAGGTCTAATGGGCACGGAAGGGGGGACCAGCTTGTTTACCTCAATATTGTCATCCCTGCAAAGCTGAGCGAAAAACAGCGCCTTCTCATGGAAGAGCTCGCGAAGGAACTTAACGATGACAGCGGGAAGGCACGCAAGGGGTTCAAAGAAAAGTTCATGGAATTCTTCGAATAATTCACCCCACAGACAACAGCATATCGTGTATTGTAGTTTGTATATCGAAAGAATATCAAAGGCCAGGACATGTCATCGCAAAGCCCCTGTTCTTGTTGCTATCGCAAGAAGAGGCGCGATGATCTGACTTCGGATTTTGTTTCATATTTCGATATACGATATACGAACGACGTATATACGGTTTGTATAAGTTATGAGCTGATCTTCCCCGCACTTTCCGCCATCAGCTTCGCGACCGCCTTTGAGAATGCCGCGGGATCTTTTGGCTTTGATCCTTCAAGGAGAAGGGCCTGATCATAAAGGAGCTGTATAAAATCACGCAGCCTATTGTCATTCGCATCTTTTTCAAAAATCGCCTTCATCGCTGAAAAAAGCGGGTGAGAGAAGTTGATCTCGAGGATGCGCCTTTTCAAGGGAACCTCCTGGCCCATGGCCTTGAGCAGTTTTTCCATCTGTGGGTCCAAGTCACCCTCATCGGCAACGAGGCAGCAGGCTGAATCCGTCAGGCGGCCGGAGAGCCTTACGTCCTTTACGTCGTCCTTCAGCACATCCTTCATGAGGTCCATCAGTTTTGCATATTCCTTTTTTATCGTCTCTTTCTCCGCTTTTTCCCTCTTATCGAGGTCGACATCACCCTTCGTAATAGATTTCAGTTTTTTCCCTTTATATTCGAAGTTGCCCAGCACGAGGTCATCGATATCGTCGAGCATGACAAGGACCTCATAATCCTTATTTCTAAATGCCTCGAGATAGGGCGAATGCAATGCCTCTGCGAGGGATGTGGCGGTAATATAGTAGACCGCCTCCTGATCCGTCCTCATATCGTTGATGTAGTCATCGAGCGTTCTCGGCACGCCATCCCCGGTCTTTGTTGAAGGGAAAAGAAGAAGTTCCGCTATAGCCTCTCTCCGGGTAAAATCGTAATGGAGCCCCTCTTTAAGGATTCTGCCGAACTCCTTGTAAACCTTGGCGTACTCCTCATGCCGCTCCTTTTTCATGTCGCCGAGCGTATCGAGCACCTTTTTTGTTATGTTTGTACGGATGATCTCAACCTGCCTGTTGTGCTGGAGAATCTCCCTTGAAACGTTGAGGGGAAGATCGGCCGAGTCTACCGCCCCCTTTACGAAGCGGAGATAGTGCGGGATGAGTTCCTCGCAGTGTTCCATGATCTGAACGCGCTTTACGTAAAGCATAGGCCCTATCTTGTAGTCCCTGAAGAGGATATCATAGGGCGCATGGGAGGGGATATAAAGGAGAGCCGTAAACTCCGAGGTGCCCTCCGCCTTGTAGTGGATGACCCGTGCGGGGGCTGCGGAGTCGTGCGATATGTGCTTGTAGAACTGGTTATATTCCTCTTCCGATACCTCTGACCGGTCCCTGAGCCAGATGGCCTTCATCGAGTTAAGGGTCTCTTCTTCCTTTATCGTGACCTTCTCGCCCTTTTTGATCGTGCTGTCCTGTTCCTTTTCCACATCCATTACTATCGGGTGTTCGATAAAGTCAGAGTATTTCTTTACGATGCTGCGGATCTGCCATTCGTCAAGATATCTCTTTTCTTCCTCCCTGAGCTGAAGGATGACGTCGGTGCCCTTTCGCACTTTCTCCACATCCTCGATGGTGAAAGACCCGTCGCCGGTCGATTCCCACTTTACCCCGCCTCCGCCCTGCTGTCCTGCTTTTCTTGAAAGGACGGTGATCTTGTCGGCGACCATAAAAGACGAGTAGAAACCGACCCCAAACTGCCCGATGAGCTCGGGGTTGTCTTTTATCGCCCTGCTTTGAAGGGCCGCGAGGAACTCTTTTGTCCCCGAATGGGCAATGGTCCCGAGGGCCTCGACGATCTCTTCCTTCGTCATGCCGATGCCGTTATCGCTTATCGTCAACGTGCCACTGTCTTTGTCTGCGGTGATCTTTATCTTCCACCCGCCTTCATTATCGAGGATAGCGCTGTTTGTCAGGGATTCATAGCGCGCACGGTCGATCGCGTCGGAGGCGTTCGAGATAAGCTCCCTGAGAAATACCTCTTTATGTGAATAAAGCGAGTGGATCATGAGATCGAGCAATTGCCGTACTTCTGTCTTAAATTCCAGTCTCTCAAGACTCATAGTCATTGCACCTCAAATATTTTTTTATAAATAGACATGAAATAAGCGGACATTATCTATCTAATGTTTTTCAATAAATTAAGACAGCTTGCCCATCAAGTCAACCTTGGCCGGCCTTAAATTATATTTCAGCATTTATTTATATGAAGGCCCTTTCCATGCTATAATGAACAACAACACATATGAAGATCATCCCGAAGAAACTCCAGCAAATGCTCATAATAATTATTGCCATCGTAGCCATCGGCACTATCGGTTTTAAAATTATCGGCGGCGAAAGCAAGGGCTTTCTCGATGCCCTTTACATGACGGCCATAACGATTACCACGGTCGGCTACGGGGATGTCATCGGCCTCGATGATAAGCCGTACGGAAAGCTTTTTACGGTCATTTTCGTATTCATCGGCGCGGGCGCCATCGCCTATCTCTTCACGACGCTCGCCGCGTACATCATCGAGGGGGAGTTGAAGAAGGTCTTCAGGAGGAGAACCATGGAGAAACGCATAGCGAAGATGAAAGACCATTACATCATATGCGGCATAGGGATGGTGGGGCTTTATGTCACCCATGAGCTGTTTATTACGAAGCGGCAGCTTGTTGCCATAGATACCGATGAATCCAAGCAGGAGCTGCTGAAGCTGCACGAGCTGAACGTTGACCTCCTTGTAGGAGATGCGACAGAGAACGAGGTACTCTGGCAGGCCATGATCGAAAAGGCGCACGGCCTCTTTGCCACGACGGATTCCGACAACGACAACATCGTCATCGCCCTCACCGCGCGGCAGTTGAACCCCAATCTTCGTATCGTTGCACGTTGCAACGATACGAAGAACACCGATAAGCTGCGCAGGGCGGGGGCCGATAATGTTGTTGCCCTCAACTTTATCGGAGGATTGCGGATGGCGTCAGAAATGATAAGGCCCCACGTGACATCTTTTCTTGACATGATGCTTCGGGACAAGGAATCGCCGATACGCGTTGAGGAGGTCCACATCACTAAAAATTCGCCCTATCTTGGAAAGCCGGTGAAGGAGATCGATTTCAAGATGATCGGCAACATCATGGTGATCTCTGCGCGCAAATCGAGCGGGGAATGGATATACAATCCTTACCCCGATACGATCATCGAAAAAGATATGAAGCTTATCGTTATCGCGACACCGGAGGAGAAGGAGATCCTGCGGTGTCATGTTTGCGGTGAGTCTCAATAAGGAAAGCTACTCGCATGAAGATAGCCATTTCAGGAAAAGGAGGGGTGGGGAAGACGACGCTGGCAGGTGTTATGGCGCGGATCCTTGGAGAAAGAGGGTACAAGGTGATCGCCATTGACGCTGACCCGGATTCGAACCTCGCAAGCGCCATCGGCATCGGCGAGGAAAAGATGAAGTCCCTTCAGCCCCTGGCGCAGATGAAGGAGTTCATAGAGGAGAGGACAGGGGCGAAGAAAGGGTCATACGGGGCGTTCTTCCAGTTGAACCCAAGGGTCGATGACATACCTGAAAGGTATTCTGTAGAAAAGGATGGCGTGAGACTGATCCTGCTGGGCAACATCCCCCAGGGCGGGGGAGGCTGTTTCTGCGCCGAGAATGCGCTTTTGAGAAGCCTCATGGCCTATGTAATGATCGAGAGGGAGGAGTATGTGATCGTCGACATGGAGGCCGGCCTCGAACACCTCGGAAGGGGGACAACGGAATATATGGATGCGTTGATCGTTGTCGTTGAGCCGGGGAGAAGAAGCTTTCAGACCGCCTACCAGATAAAAAGATTATCAGAGGACCTGAACATGAAGCGGGTCTATATCGTCGGGAACAAGATCGTGGACGAGGCAGACAGGTTGCTGATCAGGGAAAGCCTGAAAGACCTCCCGTATCTCGGCGATATGATCTACAACGAGAAGGTAGCGGAGGCGGATAAAAAGGGCGTATCTCCCTACGATACGGACGCAAGGATAAAAACAGAGGTGGAGCAGATACTTTACGCCCTTGAACAAGAGGTGGAATGAGGAAAGCCCTCTCTTTGCTCAATCTTCTGTTCACCACCATATTCCTTTGCATTATTGCCCTCATCATATCCCCCTTTGACGGCAGGGGCAATCTCATCCACAGGATAGCGAGGTTCTGGGCATCCACCCATATCAGGCTGGGCGGCATCGAGGTCGTGACGAGCGGCCTTGACAAGATCACGGCGCCTCCGTATATCTTCATGTGCAACCACCAGAGCGCCCTCGATATATACGGCCTCCTTTACTCGCTGCCCCTGTCCTTCAGGTGGATAGCAAAGAGACAGCTCTTCCTCATCCCCCTTTTCGGATGGGCGTTAAAGAGGGCGGGGCATATAAGCATTGACAGAGAGAACCCGCGGGAGGCGCTCAAGGCCATGGACGAGGCGGCCAGGAAGATAAGGGACGGGATGAACATCATTATCTTTCCGGAGGGAACGAGAAGCAGGGACGGCAGCCTTCTTCCCTTTAAAAAGGGTGGCTTCTCCCTTGCCCTTCGCGCCATGGTCCCTATCGTGCCCGTGGGCATTGTGGGTACAAGCGCGCTCCAGCCAAAAGGCAGTTTCATTCCCGCAAGAAAAGGGGTAATATACATTCATATAGGAGACCCCATGCCGTTGGAAGGGATGAATCGCTCGGCAAAGGGTGAGGTAATGAACAGCGTGAGGACAAGCATCGAAAGGCTCATGCAAAAGGGTGGAAGCGGCAGCGATCGATAAGCCGCAATGAGAACGAAGAAGGCCTTCTGTATGTCGACGGAACTGAAAAAAGAGATCATCGGGGTAGGGCTGCTGGGGATCTTCATCTTTCTCTTCGTAAGCCTTGTTTCTTACCATCCCCTTGACCCCTCTTTTCACACCGTTGCCGGGGGGGCAACCCGAAATCTTTGCGGCAAGGCAGGCTCATACGTTGCAGACCTTATGATCCAGGTATTCGGGATGATGAGCTACGCAATTACTGCCGTCATCCTTTTTTTCGGATTGCTGTACCTGAAGAAAAAAGAGCCTCCTCATATACTGGTCTTTTCGGCAGGACTTGCGCTGCTTTTTCTGGCGCTTTCCTCGCTTTTCCAGATCGTTATCGGCAAGATCCACCTGAAGGGTGTTCCTGTTGAGTTTTCGGGTCTCCTCGGCTCCCTCCTTGAGAGGGCGCTGATGTACGCATTCAATTATTTCGGGAGCGTCCTCATATCCTCCATCATTCTCCTCATCTCCATATTCCTTATCATCCAGGCCCCGCTTCTGTCCATCCTTGAAGAGAGGATCGCACGGAGGAAGGTTGTCGAGCGCAGGAGGGAGATAAAGGTAACGGAGGAGAAAAAGGAGGAACCGAAGGTGGAGAAAAAGGCCGCTGCCGTACAGGAGACCTTCGAGTTCTTTAAGGAGATAGGGCCCTATAAGCTCCCGCCGACATCCTTGCTCGATCCTATCGAGAGAAAAGAGGTGAAGGTTGACAAGGAGAGCATCCAGGCCAATGCGAGCATACTCGAGAAAAAATTAAAGGACTACGGTATCGATGGAAAGGTCACGGAGGTCAGACCGGGCCCCGTGATTACCATGTACGAGTTTGAGCCGGCCCCCGGCATCAAGGTGAGCAGGATCGCAAACCTTGCCGACGACCTCGCAATGGCCTTAAGCTCCGTATCGATACGGATCATCGCCCCTATACCCGGGAAATCGGTAGTAGGCATAGAGATACCCAATACGGTGCGGCAGACGGTCTACCTGCGGGAGATCATCGAATCGGATATGTTCGCCTCTGCACATTCCCACCTTACGCTCGCCCTCGGCAAAACGATATCCGGGGAGCCTTACGTTGCAGAGCTTACAAAGATGCCCCACCTGCTCGTTGCCGGTGCAACAGGCTCGGGCAAGAGCGTCTCCCTCAACAGCATGATATGCAGCATCCTCTTCAAGGCAACGCCGACGAACGTGCGGTTTCTCATGATCGACCTGAAGATGCTCGAGCTGTCCTTCTACGAAGGCATACCCCACCTCCTCCTCCCTGTAGTGACGAACCCGAAGAACGCGAAGACGGCGCTCAGGTGGATGACCGACGAGATGGAGCGCAGGTACTCCATGATGGCCGAGAAAGGCGTGAGGAACATAGAGAAATACAACCAGAAGATGGTGAAGCAGGAGTCTGAAACAATCCCTTACATCGTTGTTGTCATCGACGAGCTCGCAGACCTTATGATGGTCTCGCCGAAAGAGGTCGAGGAATATATCGCACGGCTGGCGCAGATGGCGCGGGCATCGGGGATCCACCTTATCCTTGCCACACAGAGGCCGTCCGTGGACGTTCTGACAGGGATCATCAAGGCCAACTTTCCTGCAAGGATCTCCTGCAAGGTCTTTTCCAAGGTAGATTCACGTACGATCCTCGATACCAACGGCGCGGAGAGCCTCCTCGGGTTCGGAGACCTGCTTTTCTTGAGCCCCGGCATCGGGAGGCTCCAGAGGCTCCACGGACCTTTTGTCTCCGAGGGCGAGATACGGCGCATCGTGGAGTTTTTAAAGCAGCAAGGAACCCCTTCATACCAACAGGAGATACTGGAGGAGAAGGAAGAGGAGGATGCAGGAGAAGAGATGGATGACGAGAAATACCAGGAGGCGGTAGAGTTCGTTATGGCTAGGGGAGAGGCCTCCATCAGTATGATACAGAGGAGGTTCCGGATCGGCTACAACAGGGCCGCGAGGATCATCGAGCGCATGGAGGCCGAAGGGGTTGTCGGTCCGTCGGATGGAGTAAAGTCGAGAGAGGTGTTAAAAAGACCGTGAAATACAGCAGTCAGCAGTCAGCAGTCAGCAGTCAGCAGAAAAGGACTCATTGCATAAAGACCATAATATGTCTATTTATTCTCATATGCATCAGTTCTATTAATATTCATGCGGCCGAACGCCGAACGCCGAACGGCGAACGGCAAGTTGGTTCTTCATCTCCCTTCGACGGCTTGAAGAACACATACTCCGGGGTGAATTCGCTGGAGGCGGTATTTCATCAGAAGATATTTATAGCGAGTTTGAAAAAGGAAAGGACATTCGAGGGAGATTTCTTCTATAAACGCCACAAAGGGTTTTTATGGAAGTACAGGACACCGAAGGTGAAGTTCTTTCTTTACGATGGGCAATACATGTGGCAGGGAGAAGACGAGAAGCCTTTTGTTGTAAAAGAGAGGATCAGGAAAGAGAAGACAACGGGCACGTTCCTCGACCTTATCGAGGACATTGCAAGGGTGGACGAGCTTTTCACGCTCAAGCAGCAGTCGATCGACGGCAGCCTTGAGGTCCTGGAGATCGTGCCGAAGAAGGACAGCACGGCGAACGCGGCAAAGATCTGGATCGATAAACAGAATATTGTCCGCAGGATCGAGATCCATGAATTTACCGGCAACATCAATACGATAGAATTTTCAGCAGTGAAGATTAACCAAGGCGTCGAAGATAGGCTGTTCATATACAGGCCGGAAAAAGGCAAGGAGATCTTGGAGAAGTAATGGCGCTGCATAAGGATGAGGCGATAGTCCTCTTCAAGAGGTCCTACGGGGAGTCGGATAAGATCGTCAGGCTCTTCACGCTTTCGTCGGGAAAGGTCGCAGCGATCGCGAAAGGGGCGAATAAAAGCCGGAAGAGGTTTGCCAACACCCTCGAGCCCTTCAACCGCATCAGAGTTGAATACTTTGAAAAATATGGAAGAGGGATGGTGCGGATCGAGAACGCCGACATCGTTGAGACGAACAGCGGGATCGAGAAAAGCCTGAAACGGGCCTGCACAGCGGGCTTTTTCGTGGAGTTCGTCGACAGGCTGACGAAAGAGAGGGAGCGGCACGAAGATCTCTTCAACGTATTGGCAGAGATACTGGAGGGCATCAGAGGCGCCGAGTTTACCTATGACGATATACTCCATTATCAGCTCAGGATGCTTGGGATCCTCGGCTTCATGCCCAACTTCCACACCTGCGTCTATTGCGGGCAGGCTATGGCGGCAGATGAGAAGATATTCTTTTCCAGGGAAAGGGGAGGCATCCTTTGCCCTAAGTGCGCACCGTCCCTCCCCCACCAGGTCTGCACAGAAGGCGTGATAGAGGGCATTGTATCCGTGCAGCAGGCAAACGGCAATGCGGCGCCGGGATTTCAGGCTGTATGGAGATGCGCAGAGAATGGACCTCCGTATCTGAATAACGGCTTTGAGAGAGCGGCTCAGGATATTATGGAGGGCTTCATGACCTTCCATCTCGATGTGGAGTTCAAATCGTACCGGATACTTAAGAGGCTTATCGTATAAATCGCTCTCCAGCCATCAGCAGTCAGCTTTCAGCGAACAGCGGTATATCGTATTTTGTAGTTCGTATATCGAAAGGTGGCTTAACCCAAAAAATGCAATTGCAATAGACATACCTACGTTATAAAGCCCATCAAGGCTTTTCCTCACTTCTTATCAGAACGACCATTGTTGGTGCGGTTTCTTGGCCCACCTCCGGTTTGGTTGCCTCAGG